>Ga0325405_1001561_pt1 | contig 23317 bp, 7 predicted proteins | sample PopdelMetagenome_21_FD_205663 | JGI IMG/M metagenome (GOLD analysis project Ga0325405, IMG submission 205663) | Populus deltoides microbial communities from Bellville, Georgia, United States - Xylem-Control-R2 | ecosystem: Host-associated > Plants > Phyllosphere > Stem > Wood/Secondary xylem...
AAGTATTATGATCATTGATTGACAACTACTTTCATTCTTTTAATTAAAAGCTAACCAATAATTAATCTCGTATTGCAGGGTTTACATGGCACCTGAGTATTCAATGGGAAAAGCAATAACTGTTAAAGCTGATGTTTACAGTTTCGGAGTTGTCCTACTCGAAATAGTTAGCGGGAAAGTTAGTGCAGATTACACACCAAACCAAGAAGCTGAGTTTCTTCTAGATAAAGTAAGTGGATCTTACAGGATAAATCCTCTTTAGTTTTTTTATTTTTGTAGTTATTATCAAACCAAATATGTTCTGTCAACATCAAATGACTTGTGAATTCTACAACAATCTCACAGAAGAAATTTATAATAGAAAAGGATATTATTATTTAATAATTTGAAATATATGTTACATTCAACTTAAGCAAGATTTATATAATCGTATAACAAGAAACATAAAAATATAGAATAAAATAAATTATAGAAAATATATTTGATTAGATGATTAAAATTATTTCTTGACTATCTAGAGTTGTTCAATTCCTTGATCTCTTCCCTTTTTTTATTAGAAAAATAGTTAATAATATTTACCTTGATTATTTTTTTAACACACCCCCTCAAACTCATGATAATTTTTTTTTTTTTGAGTTTGACATATTATCATTGTATGCTTATCTTTAACCATTGTAGTTTTCTAAACATAGCTATTCTTAGCCTTTCTTTTATTTCTTTTTAAAATTTAGCTTTTCAAGTGATCATTTTATTTTGGCTCACTCATGTCAAACTAATATATTCTTCTTATCATAGCTCCTTAGCTATTTTCCATCTCTTTTGCTGGGAAGAACTATCTCTTCTCTTTTTTTATAGGTGGTCTCTTTTATATTATTTCTTGTGCAAAAATATATCAGCTTGCACTAAGTCTCTCTTCTCTTCTTTTTTTTTTCTTTTTTTGCATGTCTTTCTCTTGATGTAGAATCTCAATTCTCTTGTTGGACTTTGTTGCACCTCCATTTTTATTTTTAATTCTTTGGATGTTATTTGGTCATCTATATGATCTTGAAATAATTTCTTCTTATCATGAGTTGATTTATAATTTAAAAGGAATAGTAAATTAATTATTTGGTAGATAATGAAGAATTTAAAAACAAAGTGTTTTAAAATGATCGGATGAATGGCAAAAAATTGTTCATCGAAAAAACAAAAGCTAATATTTAGAGCAATATATAATATTCGACTGCTTTGATACCAAGAAGAAATTTAGTATAGAATAGGATATTATTATTTAATAATTTGATATATATGTTACATTCAACTCATGTGGAGTTTATATAGTTATATAACAAGACAAATAAGCAAATAGAATAAAATAAATTATAGAAAATATGGTTAATTGTCTTCTGTAATTGGATAATTGAAATAATTTTAATTTCTTGATTTTTTTTATTGATTAGAAAATAATCATTATTATTTACTTGATTATTTCCTTAATACTCGGAGCTAAGCTAATCTTGCTTTTCAATTGCAGGCTGGTGTTTTGCACGATAAGGGAAGAATCCTTGACTTGGTGGACAAGAGATTAGCATCCAGTTACGACAGAAAGCAGGCTCTCACTGTTTTGCTCTTAGCAATGAAGTGTGTTAATCTGTCTCCTACTCTCAGGCCTAAAATGTCCGAAGTTGTCAGTGTACTTGAAGGTGAGAAAAGAATCGATGAGATTTTCGAAGGTGATACTCCGTCAGCAAATATTGGAGGACTGTGCGGTGCGTGTTCCAGGGTGTTGGAAATAGAGCCAATTTCTTAGTCAATTGGCAATGTTAAGATTGGTGATGAAAACCTTCTACCTCTTTTTTATTTTGTAATTACTTGGGTCTAATAATGTGGTGGTGACAAGAGACCATTGATGTGTGCGTGAGAGATTCCATGAGAAAATATGTGTGTTTGCTTTGTCTGTTATAATTTATTTGTGCTGTTCTGGTTGCTGGTAATTTCGTGAATTGAATAAAATTATCATTAGATTTTATGGTAATGTATAGATTTTATTGATCAAAAGAAGCCAATTTATATATAAGGAATTGGCTAAGAAAAAATGATAGGAAATTAAGAATCAACTCACTCCTTTTCTTTCATTCCTATCGCTAGACCACATGGGTAGCCAGCCTCCCACCCCAAAAAAATTGAAAACTCCAAACCTAGTGTGAGTAGATTTGATTTTTGTAAGATTCTTTAGTTTAATGCTAAGATATTTAATAAGCTAACTGATCCCTATGAACAGAGACCCGAACCACAATTTTTTCATCTCCAATAGCATTATGGAAATTTTCTTCAGTCTGCAATTAAAAACTGCAAAAGGAATGGTTTCAAGGAACATATACCTGGATTTCAAAAAATTCATTGGGAAAATATTGATGTGACAGGACCCACAATCCATAAATTGCAAAAAAATTATTTTTTGTTTTTTTCAGTTATTTTTATTTTTATTTAATTTAAAAAATTATTTTTTATGATATTTTAATATATTTTTTCTATTTTTTTAGGAATTATTCAGTTTAATCTATTTTTATTTTTTTTACTTAGTTTAGGCCTAAAACTAGTATAAGAAAAGTTTGTTAGCTTTTATTCAGGATATTAATAAAAAAGAAAATAATAGATACCGTTCAATGTATTTTTAAATAAAAAAATATTTTAAAAAATAATTACTGTTATAATAATAAACATATTTTTAATAGAATTTTATGTTGCTTCTGCTTATTGTTATTATTATATTTATTATTATTGCATTGTTTTTATCTATGTCATAATTATATTATATCTGGTGATCATTTATGCTCTCTTAGACCGTAGGCATTTGTTTTTCTAGATTTATGTTTTTTTGCTATTCTTTGATAATTTTTTGAGACTTTATTTTGTAGAGATTTTTATTTCCATTTCTGCTTCTTTTTTTAGGTTTGAATAGTTTTTAATTGTATTTTTAATTTTTAAATAATTGAGATTTGTCTTTTTTGATAAATTTTCCAACCCTAACAATTTAAGCCCAACTCAAAATAAATACTCGAGGGATTCTTTCTTCTCTCTTTCTGTTTTTCTCTCAATCCTAATTACAGAGTTTAGGCTATAAGTTGTTGCATTTAAGTAGGAAAACCATGTGTGTTTCGCTTTTTATGAGATCCTACAGCTTCCGCAAACTTTATGGCCATAAGTAAATCACTCTCCCTCATCCACTCTCCACAATCCCTCAAACCCGTGAAACGGCAAAACCGTTACCATGAAACGACACGCACTAACCCTCTCGCTCCACTCCATGGCCAAAACCGTCGTGGTAATCGATGCGGTGGTCCCCGGCCGATGGACCCCATAAACTTTATACAAAAAGATGAAGTTTGGACCTTCCACTAACATGGGAATGGGAATGCAATTTTTTATGTGAAAAGAAATCTATCGAAGACCAAAAATGCATGTGAGAAAGTGGGATTGGGAAGAAGGCATTGGTAAAGGAGAGATGGCATGTGAAATCACGGGATGAAGAGGAGCAAGCGGTGTTTTATAAGTGTGGATGTAGGTATTTTTTAAAGTAATTTTTTATTAGAAATATATTAAAATAATATTTTTTATTTTTAAAAATTTATTTTTAATATAAATACTTTAAAATAAAAATATATATAAAAAACCTTTCATAAATTTTCACTACACTCTCAAACTAGAAGAAGCTTTGACATAGCTCCATTCTTCGTTGGCATTTGCCATGATAAGGATGAAATCATAAACTGCTTTTTTTTTTTTATGCAAAATTCCTAACAGGGTTTGGCATGTGAAGTCACAGTCGGATTTATTGTTTTCATACAAACAAGTACAATTCCAATTTTATAGAAGAAGATTATAACTCGATTTAAGACTATAATTTGATTAATCCATTATGAATTCAAAAGCAAAAATTTGTGATAATTTTTTCTTTAATGGAACGTTTCGAGGTTACCAATGCATCTTGGACCATTTTTTATAACAAAAAAAAGGTGCCTTTTTTGGGTTCGGAAATAAAGTGATTCACTTCCATCAAAGAACAATAACAATCATACATGAATAATTGAGTATTAATTAAACTAACCACTTCCAAGAAAAAGCCGAATAAAAAGGCACTAGGATTAACAAATAGATCCAAATTGCTGCAATCAAATAACAATGAAACTTTATATAATCACACATCACCTCTTATGTATATATATAAAAAATGCAACTATAATTTTAAAATTAAATATTGAATCACATTTTTATATTGGATATGAATCCAAAATAGTTCTGCTATAAAATTCAAAGGATTTTAATATATCTAACATAATTGCAAAACTTCATAAAGAATCGATAACAATAAGATTCGGGATATGAATAAAAAAATCATCTCGAGTTAATTTTTAAATGTTTTTTTAAGAATATAATAAAAATAATATCTTTGTTTTTATAAAAAAAAATTCTATAAATTAAAAGTCCAGTGTTACCTGATTAATTGATAAACTTAAATTTTTTTTATCAAACCAACTAAATTATTTATTTATTTAGCTTTAATTCTAGATTAATCATATTTCAGATCATACCCATAAGTTTAATTACTATCTATTTAAGTGATGAGCAGTAGTATTGTACTGTCTATTTATGAAAAACTCTTAAACTTGGACCAGTTAGATACAAAGGTAGATATAAAAGGTATACTTTACTTTTTGGTATAACAAAAATAAATACAAATAAATTTGCCATACATGAACATTAAACGTCTAAAGAGACCTTTTTGGTATAAATATTGCATCAATGTCGAAGCTAAATGATTGTCTTAGGATATACTTTTATGAATAAGACTAATTAAAAATAAATTTGCCAATGATTGTTTCCAAACCTAAGAACTTTGAACGGAATAAGTCCTTTTTATTACAATATCTGAACTTACCCCATGATATTCCCTGCACATGTAGCTGTTAATATTAAATTTTTCTAAATGGATTAGATCGATTACTGGATAATTAGGTTATGCCACTAGCCTAACCAAAAAAATTTAATGTATAAAAAAATATTTAGGCTATAAGTAATATTTTAATAATATTATTAAATTCAGCTAAGCGGTTCAGTTTTGAATCTTTATTTTAAGTTTTTATCTAATTTAAATTTAAAATGAAAACCATGGTAGAGTTAATTTAATATGGTATAATGAACTTCATATGTCTGATAATAATCTGAATGTTCGATAAAAATATAGTTTGATTTTGAATTTTTTTTTCAAAATAATAACTTATTTTAAAAAAAATTAAAATAATAACATATTATATCAATCTAAATTAATTCATTAACTGCATGATATGAGCTATGAACAATATTATTTTAAAACCTGGACTACCGTTAAATCAACTTATACCCAGTTAATTCAGGACTGAGCAATTTGAGTTGAAAAAAAAAATCAGCTGATCTTGAAAACTTTGGCTGACCTGTTTAATTAACTATCACACCGTTGATGAAAAAAAAATTTGGATTTTTTTTATTAAAATAATATTTTTAGAACTATAATAAACAGTGCTATTTTTAGAACTATAATATTTTTGTGAGACGGTAATAGTGAATTCCTCAGCAATTTCAGTGTGAAGGCTTCTGTTGTTAAAGAATTTTCAGTTAATGTAACCTCAAAGCACCTTGTTATCACCATCACTCCTTCAGGCAATTCATTTGCCTTCTTAAATGCCTTGGAAGTCGTTTCAGTTCCTGATGAGCTCATTACAGATGATGCTGCAACTTTTAATCCAGTGCGGAGATTCAAAGGCCTGTCCTGGCAGGCTCTGGAGACTGTTCATAGCTGGGTGAACATGGGTGGACCAACAGTTTCCTTCGAGAAAAATGAATATCATTATCTTTTTCCTAGAGTGTATAGGTGTAGAATGATTGTAGTTATCGATTCGAAATCGGAAACTAACTCGAAAAATGGTTTAAATTATCAAATTAATTTGGGAGATGTCCCAGTTAATTTAAGTTATTTTTAAATAAGACAACATTGTTTTATTTTATTAAAGAAAATTATTTAAATTAACCTCAAGTTAATAAAATTACTAAAAATATAGGTGAATCAATTGGACTTCACCTAATCAATATTTCTATTTAGTTTAACATGAATTTCAGCTCGGGTAAGGTTTTAGATTATAAGTTTTTTTAGATCAATTTATCAAATTATATTTAATAATTATATTAAATTATATTCAATCTTTGTTTATTTAGTAATTTATGGAATCTAGTCATGATAATAGTTGTTTTTTTTAAAATGAAATATTATAAAAAGATATTTTGGAAAAAAAAAAAGAGTTTTGGAAAAGCATGTAAGAGAAGGTGAAAGACTCATAAAAAAAAAACACTGCAGAATGTAAGTATGGAACGGACCAAACTCCAATCCATTTTGTTTTTTTTTTTTTACTAATTTATTGACTTTCATAAATCACAACTGAATATTTGTCATTGATATTTATTTCCTTGGTTTAATTTCATGATCTTGGTGCTTTTCAGTCACCCGACTAGGTATGTGGTACCATAATTTTCTGCAATAAGAGTGATGTTCTTGAAGCATGTCTAGCAAATTTCTGTGTGTTAACTCTTAGGTTTTTCATAGATGAGATGCGGAAGAAAAAATGTGGTCGAAGGCGTAAGTTCATTCTTTTTATTTGATAGAGAATTTCTCACTTCTAAATATACTGGCTGAGTTTCTTATGGTAAATAATCATGTTTGCACTGAGAATAAGTTTTCTTGCAGATAATTCCCTGTTTATAAATTAATAGTGGTGGTGAGGAAGTATAGGCGCGCGCATGTATGAAAGCTTAGTCACTTATTTAATTTTTAAAAATTATTTAAATTATGATGTTATACAAACATGCATAGCCTAAAGGTTAAGTATCGAAAATATATATATATATATATATATATATATATATATATATATATATATATATAAAATCATGTTTAATTAATAAATATTATTAGAATCTTGTTTTAATTAAAAATTATACTTTCTCAATCAATGTGAATTAAAATTGATAAAACTTATAATACTTTAAAATACTAATAAAAATAAAAATAAATTTTAATATAAATTAAGGTGAATAAACCTTTATAAATCGTTGGAATAATCTAAATATGATTTTAGCATTTTAAAAACATTATTTATGCACCACTTAGTAACTAATCAAGTTCAAATAATTAATTCATGATAATAAAAAAAATTAAAATACAATATATAATGAAATTAATCTTAAACTTACACGTTATGAATTATTAAAAAATTATAAAAGTTATTCAAATCTTCTGATTGAGGCAGCACACCACCTAATTTGTTTTTTGAGTATTTGAATATTGATACATGATAATTGTCTCTATTCTTTACCAGACCTGATTTTTCTAACCCGTTGCTGCTGTTCCCAAAAGTCGTTATGACTAACTGAAACACACCAGCTCTATCCTCATCATCTGCAACATCTTCTTCCCTATCACCATAGGTGTCCACATCATCGGCCAAATCAACCAAGTCTTCCATGGCGTATGAAATAGAGCAAGCAATTGGGTAATTAATGTAAATGGTCCGTCTTCTCGAGGTTCCCATTCCGTGGGTCCAATCATTGATGTTGAACACGAATAAAGACTTGACCATAAATTTTAAAGATTCCATGGGTTCAGTCATATACATTACAAAATCAAGTCATTTTATGATGTATCAAGCAATTTAGCAGAGCCGTTGGATGGGCATAGAAAAAATTGAAAATAACTGGGAGCCTTAACCTATTATAGAAAACCATGTCAAGTCTTTATTACTTCTCATGGTTCACATATTGGACCCAAGAAATGTAGAGATAGCTATCCACTTGTGGTCTTCGTACTGATGCCTTGGCTTTATTAATCTTTCTCTGCTTGACGAGGCAAAAAATTGATGCTGAACACGAACAAAGACTTCACCATAAATTTGTTTAAGGTTTAACAAAAGTCATAGTAATCTCTTGATTGGAAATCATAGACATAAGAATTGACAAAGATAACACAAGCTCTAGCATTCTAGCCATAAAGCCTCTAACCCATCTTGATTTGTAGAACCAGATTCCACGACAAAACTTGATTGGAAAGCTAGATTTGAACTCTGTCTGGGAATAGCGAAAGGTTTGACGTATTTGCATGAAGAGAAAAGGATTGTTCATGGAAACATAAATCCTAGTAATATTATGCTTGATGATAACTCTCTTACGGCCAAGTTGTCTGCCTTTGGATTGGCAACGCTTTGTGATGAGGAAGATCCATTTATGACCATCGAAGCAAAAGAGTCGCGGTAAGTATTATGATCATTGATTGACAACTACTTTCATTCTTTTAATTAAGAGCTAATTAACCAATAATTAATCTCCTATTGCAGAGTTTACATGGCACCTGAGTATTCAATGGGAAAAGCAATAACTGTTAAAGCTGATGTTTATAGTTTTGGAGTTGTCCTACTCGAAATAGTTAGCGGGAAAGTTAGTGCAGATTACATAAAAAAACCAAGAAGCTGAGTTTTTTTCTGGATAAAATAAGTGGATGGATAAACCCTCTTGGGTTTTTTTTTCGTAGTTATTATCAAACCAAACATGTTCTGCCAATATTAAATGCCAATTGAAGAAATTTATAATAGAAAAGGATATTACTATTTAATAATTTGAAATATATGTTATACTCAACTCAAGCAAGATTTATATAATCATATAACAAGAAATATAAAAAAAAAATAGAATAAAATAAACTATAGAAAAATATATTTGATTAGATGATTAAAATTATTTCTTGATTACCTAGAGTTGTTCAATTCCTTGACTCTTTCTTTATTTGATTAGGAAATTGTGAATAATATTTACTTTAATTATTTTCTTAACAAACCCCCTTAAACTCATGATAATTTTATTTTTCTTGAGTTTGACACACACAACTTCTAGTGTCATTGTATGCTTATCTTTAACAATTATATTTTTCTAAAAATAGTTATTATCAGCCAAAACTTTCTTCTCAAAATTTGGTTTTTCAAGTGCTCATTTTATTTTGACTCACTTTTTATCAAACTAATATATTCTTCTTATCATGGCTACTTAGCCATTTTCTATGATCTTCTGTTAGGAAGAACCATCTCTTCTTCTTCTTTTTTTTTTTTATAGGTGGTCTCTTTTATATTATGTCTTATGCAAAAACATATTAGCTTGCACTAAGTTTCTCTTCTTTTTCTTTTCTTCTTTCGCAGGTCTTTCTCTTGATGTAGAATCTCAATTCTCTTGTTGGACTTTGTTGCATCTCCATTTTTTTTAATTCTTTGGATGTTATTTGATTATCCACATGATCTTGAAATATTTTCTCTTTATCATGAGTTGATTTATCATTGAAAATGAATAATAAATTAAATATTTGGTAGATAATTAAGAGTTTGAAAACAAAGTGTTTTAAAATGATCAGATAAATGGCATAAAATTATCCATCAAAAAAGAAAAAGCTAATATTTAGAGTAGTATATGATCGATCTGCTCTAATACCAAGAAGAAATTTAGAATAGAAGAGGATATTATTATTCGATAATTTGATATATATGTTCCATTCAACTCCTGTGGAGTTTATATAGTTATATAATAAGACACATAAGTAAATAGAATAAAATAAATTATAGAAAATATGGTTGATCGTTTGTTTTAATTAGATGATTGAAATAATTTCTTGATTATTGAGAGTTATTTAATTCCTTGATTTTTTTCATTGATTAGAAAATAATAAGTAATAATTACTTGATCATTTCCTTAATACTCAGAGCTAAGCTAATCTTGCTTTTCAATTGCAGGCTGGTGTTTTGCATGATAAGGAAAGAATCCTTGACTTTATGGACAAGAAATTAGCATCCAGTTACAACAGAAAGCAAGCTCTCATTGTTTTGCTGTTAGTAATAAAGTGTGTTAATCTATTTTCTACTCTCAGGCCTAAAATGTCCGGAGTCGTAGTGTACTTGAATTGAATAAGATTATAATTAGATTGTATGATAATGTATAGATTTTATTGATCAAAAGAAGTCAATATATAAAAACAAATCATGTTTAATTAATAAAATATTATTAGAATCTTGTTTTAATTAAAAATTATATTTTCTCAATGAATGTGAATTAAAATTGATAAAAACTTATAATACTTTAAAATAATAATAAAAATGAAAATAAATATTAATATAAATTAAGGTGAATAAACCTTTCTAAATCGTTGGAGTAATCTAAATATGATTTTAGCATTTTTAAAACATTATTTATGCACCACTTAGTAACTAATCAACTTCAAATAATTAATTCATGATAATAAAAAAATTAAAATACAATATATAGTGAAATTAATCTTAAACTTACACGTTATTAATTATTAAAAAACTATGAAAGTTATTCAAATCTTCTGATTGAGGCAGCACACCATCTAATTTGTTTTTCGAGCATTTGAATATCAATATATGATAATTGTCTCCATACTTTGCCAGATTTGATTTTTCCAACCCGTTGCTACTGTCCTCAAAAGTCCTTGTGACTGATTGAAACACACATGCTCTACCCTCATCATCTGCAACGTCTTCTTCCCCATAACCATAGGTGTCCATGTCATCGGCCAAATCAACCAAGTCTTCCCATGGCGTATGAAATAGAGCCAGCAATTGGGTAATTAATGTAAATGGTCCATCTCCTCTGTCTGATATGTTTGATTATAGAGTTGCAAAACAATAAAAACAATCCAGTGAGAACTTACAAAAAATCAACTCATTTAGCAGAGCCGTTTGCGGGGCATAGAAAAGACAGAAAACCATGTCAGGTTCTCATGCCGGGGGTCCAATCATTGATGCTGAACCCGAACAAAGACTTGACCCTAAATTTTAAAGATACATTATTACTTCAGATTCCTTGTTCCAATCATTTACATTATAATTCTTTAAAACATATTAATATAAAACAAAATAATGATAAATGCTCACTTGAAAAGATATTTTAGCAATAATATAAAATTATTATTAGAACTTTAAACTTTTAAGTTTATAGTGATTCTTTGATAATAACCATGTATAAAGGAGATATTAGTTAACAATAGATATCTCATTTAACTTTAAACCTAACTATGTATTATAATTATCAAGACAAGCTCTCTTTTCTTGATTTTTTTTTCCTTTTCGCAGCATATGACTCTTTGTATTCCATCTTTGATTTAGAAATGGTAGGGATTGATGGTAGAAATCTTAGTAAAATTATGTGAAAACTCTACTATTTAAATGGGCTTTATTGGAATTAAGATTGGTTTGCGCGCGTCAAATTAAATAGGATTTATGAACCATAATTTACTTAATTTAGTCCTTTAAAATTAAACCTATTTAAGATGTGAACTTATTTTGGATATGCCTTTTCTTTTTTGGTTTATATGCCTGAGTTTGGACAAATCGGGTATATATATACAGGGTCAGTTACATAAATTAAATAAGATAAAAGGTTTTGTATGCTGATACCTATTCATTATTGTTTGTAGTTTTCATAAACTAAGATTGGAGCACAACATTCCTTAAACAAATATCTACGGTACTTTTAATTGCTATAATTAAAGTAAATCTTAGAAAAGCAAGCTGTGTCCTGTGATTTTCTCTCATATTTTGTGTGAAGCAAACCAAGTATAGCTGGGAGTGGTGATTTCATTGCATGGTTGTGATCTTTACAACTCATGGGCAGGAACTCTGTTCTTTCAGAAAGCTACTGGAATCTACTGAATTTTCTTCTGATTGATTAGTAGTGATATATGCTATTCCACGAAAGGGGACCCTACTAGGATAGGCCCTGGTGGGAGGGAGAAGAATAGCTTCGAGGAACCTTCTTGGCTTCTTCGTTCCGTCGTTGACCCATGAGCAATGGCTCTCTCCTATTTAGGACCGACCTCTACGGCTAGAAAGAATCATTCATTTCTAAGATGCGCCCAATTGTTTTTTTTTTATAGGAGTATTTAGAAGTATAATAGTAGTTGTTTTTTAAAATTATTTTTAATATTATCACATTAAAATAAAAATTTACAGTTTGATTCTTTGTTACAATTTCCTGCTGTCTATTCATAAGCGGTAGTGAAGAACAAATACAAAATGGAGAGGGTAATCATCTAACCATGTAGTCAGCACAACAAATCTTCCAGGGAATTAAGACCTTATGACTATACCTATTCATAAGCGGTGTTTCTTCTTTGTTTTTCACTATCTTCTGTCCTGACGCTTTTCCATTCACTTTTCAATTGCCTTAATTTGGCTTTGGCTTTCCTTCTTCGTTGGTGTCATTCTGTTTTGAGCTACTAGAAAAAAAAAAAAACAAATTACGTACCCACAACGTCTTGATAGCACTTTATCATAATCATACTTGTTTCGCAAAATTCTAAAAATAACAGTTTTCATCTTAAAATTAACAATGTTAGATTATTCTTCGGATTAATGTTATAAAAATAATTTTTTAATATAGAATTCTCATACAAATTTAAGTGACAATTCTTTCATTTTACTACTTAAAAGTTGACTCAACAGTTAAAAATCATTTTTCTTCTTATGAATAGAGATCCTCTTAAATTCTTGTACTCCAGCTTATTTTTAAGTGATAATTCTTATGAATGATTCTTATGGTTTAATTTTTTATCCTGTTTATGAATGAACAATATGAACAATAACCTTTCGGGTCCTAAATAGATTATTTTTAATTAAAAAACATTTGTTTTTTAAGCAAAAAAAGTCAGGTTTTTTTATTTTTATAGTAGGTAATTAAGACAAAGCAACAGGAACTAATTTCTGGTAACCACTGGAATTAATTATACATCAATTTCGGTTCCAAAAATCAATGTAAAAGGGGGTTGAAGGGAAGATGTTCTACACGCCTTCTTTCTATCCTTTTTTGTTATGTTTTTCTTTAGTCATTACTAGATGGCATGCCTGTACATTGCCTTGAGCTTATGAAATAAATATGCTTGATGATGTTATAATTATGAACCAGCGCTATATAAATAATAGAAACTAAATGTATATTGGAGCTAATATCCCATGAAGGAAAAAAAGTTGTGTTGATGATCAAAAACTTAAAGACTTAATAGAATGATTTGTAGTAATCCATAGCGTTTTGTGAGGAAAGATACAGTGCTTTCCCCACATGATTTAACTTTTGCTACATGATTTAGCTTTTCTATTAATAAAAAAAATTACAAATCCAAATTCTATACGATCTTAATATTAAAAAAAAATCGACAAAGATAATTTTGAAAAAAAAATCCATGAGGGGAAACACTGTAGCAATCCACAGTGTTTTGTGAGAAAAGCTACAGTGTTTTTCCCAGTAAAATCAACAAAAATAATTTTGAAAAAAAATCATAACAAAAGAACCATGTAGAAAAACATTATAGCAATCCACAGTGTTCTGTGAGAAAAGTTATAGTGCTTTTCCCACATGATTTAGCTTTATTGTAATTGTAATTCTCAACCAACTCAATATTAAAAAAAATCAACAAAGATAATTTTGAAAAAAATCATAATAAAAAAACAAAAAAAAAACAAGTGCAGAAACACTGCAACAATCCACAATATTTTAAATAAAAAAATTACAAAACTAAATTCTCAACCAGCTCAATATTAAAAAAAAATCAACAGAGATAATTTAAAAAAAATCATAACAAAAAAAACACAAAAAAAGAAAAAAAAACCATGTTGGAAACACTGTAGCAATACACGGTGTTTTGTGAGGAAAGGTATAATGCTTCCCCACATGATTTAGTCTTACTTGTAATTGTAATTCTCAACCAACTCAATATTAAAAAAAAAAATCAACAAAGACAATTTTGAAAAAATAATAAGAAAAAAAAACCTTGTGGGGAAATACTATAGCAATCCAAGTGTTTTGTTAGGGAAGCTATAGTGTTTTTCGCACATGATTTTAGCTTTATTGTAATTTTAATTCTCAACCAACTTAATCTTAAAAAAATAAAATCGACAAAGAAAATTTTGAAAAAAATCATAACAAAAAAAACCATGTAGAGAAATACAGTAGCAACCCACAAAGTTTAAAAAAAATATTACAAAGCTAAATTCTAACCAACTCAATATTAAAAAAATAAAATTAACAAAGATAATTTAAAAAAAAATCATAACAAAAAAGAAAACACAAAAAAAGGAAAAAAAAAACATGTGAGGAAATATTGTAGCAATCCATAGTATTTTGTGAGTAAAGCTACAATGTATTCCCCACATGATTTAGCCTTACTTGTAATTGTAATTCTTAACCAGTACAATATTAAAAAAATAAAATCGACAAAGATAATTTTAGAAAAAACATTAAAAAAAACCATGTAGGGAAAATACTGTAGCAATCCATAGTAATTGTGAGAAAAGCTACAATGCTTTCCCCACATATTATAATTATAATTCTTAACCAGCTCAATATTAAAAAATAAAATCGACAAAGATAATTTTGAAAAAATTCATAAAAAAAACCATGTGGGCACATACTGTAGAAATCCATAATGTTTTAATGAAAAAAAATTAAAAAGCTAAATTCTCAACCAGCTCAATATTAAAAAAAATCGACAAATATAATTTTGAAAAAAATCATAAAAAACAAACAAAAAAAACATGTGGGGAAACACTGTAGCAATCCATAGTATTTTGTGAAAAAACCATAGCTGTAATTCTCAACCAACTCAATATTAAAAAAATAAAATCAACAAACAATTTTGAGAAAAATCATTATAAAAAAACTATGTGGGGAAACACTATAGCAATTTACAGTGTTTTAAAAAAAATTACAAAACTAAATTCTTAACCAGCTCAATATTAAAAAATAAATTTAATAAAGATAATTTTGGGAAAAAAAACAAAAAAACCAAGAAAAAAAAATGAAAGCAGTGTAGTAATTCACAGTAACATGTGAAGAAAGTTACAAAGTTTTTCCTTTATGTTTTAGCTACATTGTAATATATCTTAGGTTTAGTTTTCGAGAAAAAAGCTTTTGAGTTTATTTTTCTGATTTGTGGATATTGATATATAATGTAATGTGGTGTTATTGGAATTTAAAAAGATTAATAGTATTCAATTATTTGCTCCAAGAGATGAGCAATAAAGTCTTAAAATTAAATTTTAAAAAATTGATAGTATTCAATTATCTACAACAAGTGACGAGCAATAAAATCTTAAAATAAAGAATTAATCCTTAACAACAAATAATCTACTTCTAAATCAGACTCTAGGTAATTCAACAAGTGTTATTAAATAATATAATTTTAAATTCATGCAGTTTCATTTTAGCATAATTGTTGTTTTCTAAGGCTTTACTTTGATCCTATGCTTATGGTATTATTTGCTTTACCTTTTAGACAAACATCTAATGTAAATTTACATTAGGTTCACTTATCCAGATCACTATTTATTTTTTGACAACAAGATGTCCATCAATGTCGCTTGTAAATCAATGTTGCTTGTAAAGAAACAATAAACTTCTTGTACTTGCTAGGAGTGTGAGTGGAAAGTGGAAGTGTTCTTACATACTTCGGCTCGAGGGTGTTCTTCTTTCGAAGGAGTCGCCTTTTTTTACCACAATTTTGTGGGCTGCTGTACAGCCTCGGTGACAACTCGTGGTCCAAAAGAGTGAAGACTGGTGGTTAGTTGTGAGGCACATAAATAGTTTGCTTTTCTTCTTTCCAGATTCTTTGTATTCTGTCTTATCTTTCAGCTCCACTTGATTGATGGGCTGCTTTATATATAATTCTCTCCATTATTATTATATATAAAAAAAAGTGTGATGGATATATTTTTCTATGAATTGTGAGATAAAAGACATAAAACACAAGCTCACGCTGCTTGGGAGATGTTTCTTTTAGTGTAATATATTCAATAAGATGGGAGAGGATAATAGAAACAAAAATAGTGTTGGATTAATAATGCATAATAACTCATAATTATATATTATATATTCGAATAATTACTACGTACCCATTAATTATTCATGAATTGAATTCAAATATGCAAATTTTACAACGTTTTAAAAACTACGAGATAATCAATTTAAAAAATGATGCTTTGGAATCATTTTGCAATTTACTTGAACCAAAATTGTTAGGCCTCCATGCATAATATTGCAAGTTACTTTTCTCGGGTTTTTTGATATTTGGACAGGGACAATATGGTAATGTGAGGCAATTGATTCAGAGTCAATAACAGTTTGAACGGTAAAACAATTTCTTTATAAAGAATGTATGTCGTCTAAAGGGAAGCGCATTGCAAGCTAAAGTAGTAATGGCTAAGCTTTATCTTAATAAGCTCTTTCCTAAGCTTGTTTCCTCTCTTGCCGTTCTTCTTCTTCTTTGTCAATTTGGCTATGTAGCCTGTCAACCAACAGGTGTATATATTCCAAGCAGAAACGCCACGTTGCCTGATGATGAAGGTACACACGCACGATATACTTTTCCATCTACATATATATCCTTTTCCTACTATATACAAAAAAAAAAGGAAGAAAATTTGTTTATCTGTTAAATATGAGCTTTTCCTTCTATATCTTCTGATCCCTATCCAGGCAGATCCTCTTCTCTTTCAGATTACCCAATTAATAATAAGTTATCAACAGGTTTCTCTGACAGCCGGTTGCCTGCAGATGAAGGTACACACGCACGATATACTTTTCCATCTACATATATATCCTTTTCCTACTATATACAAAAAAAAAGGAAGAAAATTTGGTTATCTGTTAAATATGAGCTTTTCCTTCTATATCTTCTGATCCCTATCCAGGCAGATCCTCTTCTCTTTCAGATTACCCAATTAATAATAAGTTATCAACAGGTTTCTCTGACAGCCGGTTGCCTGCAGATGAAGGTACACACGCACGATATACTTTTCCATCTACATATATATCCTTTTCCTACTATATACAAAAAAAAGGAAGAAAATTTGTTTATCTGTTAAATATGAGCTTTTCCTTCTATATCTTCTGATCCCTATCCAAGCAGATCCTCTTCTCTTTCAGATTTTGAGTAGTAATAAACTACGACACTATGTTTTCTCTATTCCTACACGCGCCTAATTAATTAGTTAATGCATACCACTAGACACTCTCAAGATACTGCTATTTCTCTCTTCCATTTGCTCTCTAGTGCTTCCACAGCCTGGCAGAGCGTTCCGTAGTGCTTTAGTTTTATCTTGCTAGCCTACGTACTGCATATCTTAGATATTTTCTGCTTCTCCATCTTTTCCTATAACTATCAAATGAAGTGATTGGTTAAGGATGAATTGATTTTTACGAGGATTTTAGTAAGGAAATCTAGATGGATTTATATAGTCAATTGACAATAAATTAGCACTAGTTTTTTTTTTTTCTTTTTTTTCCTTTTAGTTCGGATTTGAAGCTAGCTAGAGGTAGCTTGAGGTTGTGGAAGCTAAAAATATATGGTTTTGATCATGAAGGTATCAGGCATGCTACCTGTTTGAATCTTGCTAAACAAAATATGTGTTTCTTTGTTGAAAAACGTTTGGCAGTAAATGCTTTGAATGGATTGATGACCACGTTAGGGTGGGGTTTTCAACAATTCTCAAGCTCGTCTTGTGACAATAATTTTCAAGGCATCAAATGCAATTGCGGCAGCACAGTTTGTCACGTCACCGGCCTGTAAGTTCCTCATCAACTTCATCCAATTTTCTTTTATTTTTGTAAGGTTTCTATGTTGACGCCATTTTTTGGGAGGTAGATATTTCTCAAACCGCGAATTAAGCGGACAAATCAACGCTACAGCCTTTACTAGTCTCCATTACCTAGAAGAAATGTGAGTATCATATGACGTGTGATGATAATCATGCATTCGAATCAGTATGCTGACCTCAACTAATTGATAACAATCCTATTACATTAATAACAGTGATTTGTCCAACAATCGACTTCATGGTAGCATCCCTGACGTCACCATGGGGAACTTGCCTTCACTCAACTATCTGTAAGTGATCGAGTACCATGGTTATTTACTACTACTGCGGTTTATTTTCTAAAAGAATCAAGATAAAAGTTCGGCTGCATAATTTAACGGCTTGAAAATGGCCTAATCCCACTGTCATAACGATGTGCATTGGACTTGTAGGATTGTGAGCAATTGAAGGGCGAGCACGTTCATGATAATATTGATTGAAAAACATGCACGTTCAAGCTCTATCCCAAATTTATTTATCATATCAAGAAAATGTATCTTAAAACAAGTAAACAATCATTCACACACATTCAAAATAGACATAGAAAATTCAAATGATGAATAAATATTAATAAATAATAATTATAACTAAAAAAATAATATTAATGTTTTAAAATATTTACATTTATAATTAAAAATAATGTTATCACTATAGGTAATTCTACTGCTTAGACTATGGTTGACTAGATAACTGAAATAGTATCTTGGAAGGTATTATCACGGAAATTCCCAAACTCACAGATCCAAATTATAACAAAATATGAAAATAATATTTTGTATATAGAAAATAGGATCAACTTGTCTATCTTTAATGCAACATTCTCGTGGGAAAGCACAAAATTAAAGTCTTACAATCCTTAGGTCAATTTTCATTAATGTATTGTGAATGTCTTCCCATTTCCCATATGCATAGCGATCTTTTCGAAAACTTCCTCAATGACTGTCTGCATAGTTATGTGCAAATTAAGAGCTGCTTAGCTTTTGGATTATATACAATAACTAATTTCAGTTCTTAGTATGTCTTCATAAAATTTATATTATTGGTTCTTAGTGAGTAATAATGAACTTATTTGGTAATACATATGCATAGCGATCTCTCTACAAACTTCTTCAATGGCTCCATACCTTCATCTTTGGGGAATTTGTTGTCCCTCCAATATATGTAAGTATCATGCAATCACAGTCTTTTTAGTATCATATAGTTATAAGTATCATCTTCAATGTCAATTAAATTCTTTTCCCATAGCTGATGCAAGTTTTGTGCTCTTATTCTTGTGGGTGTTTATATATATATTTTATTAATATTGACTTTTATTCAGAAACATTCCATTTTCAATTTTTAAATATTCTAATTTTTTTCCTAATCAAGTATTTAGATTTCGTGCTTCAAAACTAAATTTATTATTTCTAATATAGTTAAAAGCAAACTATCCATCATCAATTTTTGAAAAAATTTGGAATTTTTCTTTTAAATTAATATATTTTTTATATTTTTAAATTATTTTAATATATTAATATTAAAAATAAATTTAAAAAAATATTATGTTTATCATCCTCACATTTTCCTATTGTAAGCATTATACCATTGCCCTTTTAGCCTTTCAGCCGCATTTTCTTTTAGTTTTTTTTTTTAATCATTGATACTCCTGTTCTCTTTGGATTTCGTTTAACGCGTGCATGTGTTAACAATTGTTTTGGTATTTAATTGCATGTTGATTTCATATGGGAAAGTTTAAGATTGTTGCAAATGATGAAATTAAAACATAGGAAATAAAATTTGATATTTATAATAATTCACAATTTTTTTCCCATGTTTACTTATTGATACGCCCTGTAAATCTGCACTTTGAGCCCTCAAGTTTAAGTATTTTTATATTTGATCTCTCTTATTTATTGATTTTTTTTCTGGTACCAGACTTCACTTTTTTTACACTTTGATTTTTGGATCTTGATATAAGATTAACTGGAGAGAAAGTTTCTAAAAAAATATGAACAAGCTCTTGGTGCGTTCCTATTATCAAATACTTCAATCTTAATGTTTATGATTCCCCCTTCATTGATTTTTGAGAAAGTTTCTTAATTGTTAGGACTACATAATTATATTATAATGGTGAAATTTTGAGTTAAGAGCTCAAATTTACTTCATTATAAGAAGAAGATACTGAATAGACAATTGATAGATTAAACTTGTAGTTGTAATAATTACGATTTTTTAATAGTATTTTTGGTGAAACATTTTCAAGTAAAATTAGCTTTGTTAGAAATGAAAATAAAGGCAAGCTGTTTAGGGACTTATACTTATAAATTTCATGTCAAGGTGTTAATGGTCACAAATATTAACTTCTGAGTTCTTTTTGGTTTTTTTTTCTCTTATGTAATTAGGCAAGCTGTTTATGCTTGTTTGGCTATCTGCATGGTTATGAGCAAAGAGTTTCTTAGCTTTTGGATCATATATAATAACTAATTTCAGCTCTTAGTGTGTCTTCATAAAATTTAAATTATTGGTTCTTATTTGAGTAATAATGAACTTATATGGTAATATATATACGTAGCCGTCTCTCGAGAAACTTCCTCAATGGTTCAATACCTTCATCTTTGGGGAATTTGTCGTCCCTCGAATATCTGTACGTGTTATCCAATCACGGTCTCTTCAGTATCATATAATGTCAATTAAATTCTTTTTCCATTGCTGATGCAAGTCTTCTTCTCTTATTCTTGTGGGTGTTTTCAGGAGTTTCTCGTATAATATGTTATCAGGTCAAATCCCTGAAGAATTGGGCAACCTCTCTAAGCTCGAAATAATGTATAGAAACTCGCTCGCTGGCTCTTTCATTCTCCTTGAATTTCCTTTTAACTTATTGAGTTTGGTTTGGTTCTTATCTCTTATTTAATTAGGGTCTTGGGCTTCAATGAACTCAGTGGTCAGCTTCCACCAGAACTTGGAAGATTGAGATCTCTATATGCTTTGTAAGTTTCAAACAGAAGAATAATAATAATCATACCACCTTGTAAAACCACGGAAGATAGAAAGAGGAGAAATAAAATAGAAAAAGGGTGGATTACAATCCTTTTGATTTGTTGTTGTAGAGAGTTGAGCTCCAACAATTTGAGTGGAGAACTGCAACTTGTTGTAATTACGCCAACTTCACTTCGGATCAATTGTGGCGGTTGTAAGTGCAACTCATCATATTCTTTCAACCAACAATCTGTTTAATTATTGTTCCAAGGAAAAGCAACTAACTATGGCTGCAGTAGCGTAGCTGGGAACCGTTTGACCGGTCAAATACCAAGGTTCATTGCGAATTGGACTGGACTCTATTACCTGTAAGAAATTACTTTCACTTTCTGTAATATTATTTGATTGAGAAACTGTCGATGATCGAAGAATATCATTCAATAATTGGTGATTTTGTGTACTGATGACAGGTCCCTCTTCGGGAATGATTTTGAAGGAGAGCTTCCTCTTGAACTTCTTTTTAACATGTCAAACCTCGAATACTTGTAAGTGTTCTATAATTTTAACCGGGTTGAAATAAATGCATGTTTTTATTCTGGATGGTTTTTCTTCCAGGTTTGTTAGTGATGTAAGAAGCTCCGGTTTCCCTTTCCCAACAAATGCAAGCATGAAGATAATAACATACCTGTGAGTTTTTCCTTCCTTCGCTTTTCTTTAAAGCTCACGTGCATAACTAAATTGAGATCATATTTTTTAAAGTTTTTATTGTTTTCTTGTTTTTTTTTGTTTTTTTTAATATTAAATAAAAAAATTAGATAGTAACAGCATGAATTCAAATTGAATAATAAAAACCATATACACTTAGAATTATATTTGTCTGGGAGCGTTATTGTTGTAGAATTTGGATTATGACCGATCTTTTACATAACTATTTTTTTAGGCCTATTTTTCTTTATTTGATCTTGAGTTGTTTTTATGAGCTATTATATGCTGTGAAGACTAGTTGTGTAGGTTTGAGAATTTTAATATATATATATATATATATATATATATATATATATATATATATATATATATATATTACGACTATAGGAATAATAGAATCATGAAGTCACAATATTAATTTATGTATGTGACTCTTAATGATATCTATGCATTGGATAAATCCAAACACCAACTTCTTCAATGATTTGTGTAGGATGATAAGGAATTGCTCAATAAGTGGTGAAATCCCCCCGTACATTGGTAATTGGTCATCGTTAACATACCTGTAAGTTTCATTTCCTCTTTTGTAAAAGATTTGTAGTTCTCTCATGGCTATTTTGTTTAGGCCATCATTATTCATTAGAAGTGTTGATGATTTTGATTGTGTGTTTACAGAATCAATCTTTTTAATGATTAGAAAATTAGGAAAAGGAATATCTTAAAACCATAATGAGCCAATTAATTTTTAGAGTAAACAAATTGTATGCTGTTGAAAATAGTTCGTCTAAGACTTGATTTGATAGCTTGTTTTTTTATTATCATTGAAGATTAAAAAGCTTTTAAAAGGATGATCCGATGGCCCTTTTGATTATCAACTTAATCCTGCTGTAAAAAACTACTCTCATGTTTTAAAAGGATGATCAACTTGTCAAAAAAAAAATGTCAATAGCGAGCTTGAATATTTTAACCTAAAAACTAAAAACAAATCAAATCAAACTAAACTTTCCATTTTTTTTTTTTATGAAATTATTAAAGATAACGATTAATTGCTTTCATTTTTTTGATCCTGCAGAGACTTGAGCTTTAACAACTTATCGGGTGGAATACCAGATTCCATGAAAAACCTGAATTTAACTAAGATGTATGCAAAAGAACTCGATCGATCCATCTTATAATAAGTTCGTTTTGCCACTCTATTAAAAAACAAGTGATGGTTTTCATATTGGTTTGTTTTGTTTAGGTTTCTCACAGGAAATATGCTTACTGGCACAGTACCTCACTGGCTTCCTCAAAAAATTAAGGACAAGGCGTACGTTATGGCTTTGTGCTCTTTGCTCAGATGGGTTGTTTTCCCTTTTGTAGGTTTCCTCAATAAAATCTTGATATGTAAACAATAATGTTGCAGGGACCTGTCATATAATAATTTTGATGATGGTACGAAGAAAGGAGAAGAAAAGCTGAACATGTAATAACGGCTACTTCATTTTCTTCTTCCTTTTGTTTCACTTGCAAGAATATTATTGTCTATGAAATCCAAACTTCTAATCATTTTGTATCATGTGCACCAACTGCTTGCATGTTGTTCCTGCTCAAGCAGTCAACCAAACAGGTATGATAATATCCTCCATATGGTGTTATTAATTTAGAACAAATAATCCTGAGCTATTTCTTACAAATGTTGTACGTTTGCTATTTCTAGGACTTCTATACCAAAGTTGATAAAAAAATGTCGGCGAAAACCAAAGTGTAAGTTCTATTGAGAAGCTCTATAATTTTGCGCAGGATGTAAGGACTATGAACACCATCTATCTCCACATTGGTATGATATTGTCCACTTTGGGCCTAAGCCCTCATGGATTTGCTCTTGGGCTATACCCAAAAGGCCTCATACCAATGGAGATATTTGTCCA
>Ga0325405_1001562_pt1 | contig 23316 bp, 18 predicted proteins | sample PopdelMetagenome_21_FD_205663 | JGI IMG/M metagenome (GOLD analysis project Ga0325405, IMG submission 205663) | Populus deltoides microbial communities from Bellville, Georgia, United States - Xylem-Control-R2 | ecosystem: Host-associated > Plants > Phyllosphere > Stem > Wood/Secondary xylem...
GGAGGTAAATTCTTGTACAAATTATAGTATTTATTTTATTTTCTCTTTTCACTTTTCGTGTATCTTACTTTGTTTTTTTATTTTGTTTCATTTTCTTTTACTTTCTTCTTCCTTTTATTTTCTTCCTACACGTGCATGAGAGTATGGTCACGTACATTAAGTGGTAGACTTTGTAGGGTATCTTCATCATTTTCAGAAAATATGGCCGAAGAGGATAATCAATCGCTTCATAATGAGAATAGTGAGAATATTCGGGTTAAAAAACTTAAAGACCAGATGAATCCCACAAGAACAAGTGCACCCTCATGCATAGTTTTTCCTCCTAATGCATTTCATTTTAATTTTAAGCCAGGCATTATTCAACTTTTACCTTCTTTTCATGGTTTAGATTTAGAAAAGCCATACTTGCATTTAAGGGAATTTGAGGAGGTCTGTAACACCTATAATGACTTAAATTGTAGCATGAATACCATTAGGTTAAAGCTTTTTCCTTTTTCATTAAACTAAAACATGGCTATAAAATTTGAGACCAGGATCTATTGGTGCTTGGGATGAAATGCAACAACAATTTTTAAAGAAGTTTTTTCCGTCGCACAGAACAAACTCTTTCAATAGACAAATCATTACTTTCACTCAAAAACCAGGAGAAACATTTTACCATTATTGGGATAGATATCGAGACTTGCTTAATACTTGCCCTTATCATGGTTTTGAAACATGGAGATTGGTTTCACATTTTATGAAGGGTTAACTCCTAGAGATAGGCAAATGGTTGAATTGATGTGCAATGAAACTTTTGAGGATAAAGACACTAGTGAAGCCATGGAATACCTAGACTTGCTAGCTGAAAATGCGCAAAATTGGGACATTACAGGAACTTATGAGGCACCAAGAAAAACCCAACCTTATACATCTAGTGTAGGTATGTACAACCTTAGGGAAGATCATGACCTCCAATCCAAGTTTGCATCTTTAGCTAGAAAAGTCGAGGCACTAGAATTAAAAAAGAGTGGTCAACTAAAATCTGTTCAAGACATTGTGTCAAATCTGTGAAGCCAATGAACATTCAACCAATAACTGTCCAACTTTGCCTTCTTTTAAGGAATGTCTCCATGAACAAGCCCATGCTGTAAACAGTTTCCAAAGGCCCAATCATAACCCATACTCGCAAACATACAACCCTGGTTGGAGAAATCACCCAAATTTCAATTGGAAGAGTGATAATAATAATGCACAAACTTCACAACCACCGTTTCAAGCACACCATAATTTCCAAAATTCTTATGGATATGCACCTCCTTATGCTCCACCTCCTAGAAGAAATCTTGAGGAAACATTGCATGCATTCATTGAAAAGCAAGAGACAATCAACACTCAACTTGCTCAAAGCATGACAGATTTTAAAGATACTCTTGCAAAATTGACATCTGCTCTCAGTTTCCAAGAGAAAGGTAAGTTTCCATCTCAACCACAACAAAATCCCAAGGGGCAATACAATGCGAATGCAAGTAGTTCGGGAAGCCAGCACATGGATCAAGCCAAATCAGTCATCACTCTTCGCAGTGGTAAGGTTATTGAAAAACCCATTCTTGAACCTTGTGAGAATGATGATGAGTCAATCTCTAAGGGTAAGGAAGGGGTTGAATCTGAACATTGTAAAGAAAAGACTGATTCTTCGCCAGCACTTCCATTTCCTCATGCCATGACCAAACAAAGAAAAGTCAATCACAACTCTGAAATCTTTGAAACTTTCAAACAGGTAAGGATCAATATACCTTTGTTGGATGCTATTAAACATGTTCCTTCTTATGCTAAATTTTTGAAAGATTTGTGCACTGTGAAGAGAAAACTGAACGTGAAAAAGAAAGCCTTTTTAGCTGAACAAGTAAGTGCCATTCTTTAGAACAATAATGCTTTGAAATATAAAGACCCTGGTTGTCATACAATTTCATGCTTTATTGGAGAACATAAAATTGAAAGAGCTTTACTTGATCTTGAAGCTAGTGTGAATTTACTTCCATATTTAGTTTTTCAAAGTCTCAATCTAGGTGAGTTAAAACCAACTTCTACAACTCTTTTACTTGCCAATAGATCTGTAAAAGTGCCTAGATGAATAATTGAAGATGTGTTAGTACAAGTCGATAAATTCATTTATCCTATGGATTTTATTGTCTTGGATACACAACCTGTTGAAACATGTAATTCATTTCCTGTTATTTTAGGACGTCCATTTCTTGCAACTTCTAATGCATTGATTAATTGTAGGAATGGATTGATAAAGCTATCTTTTGGAAACATGACATTGGAGATGAATATTTTCAACTTTTGCAAGCAACCTAGAGATGATAATGATTTACAAGAAGTAGATTTTATTGAAGAATTAGTTTATGCTCAACTTGAATCTACTTTGAGTAAAATTGAGTTGGATGAATCTGAAGATTTGCAAATGATTTATTCTCTGGAAGAAATCACGGATGAAAAAGGCACCGAAAATGTTGATACGGATCTTTTGTCAAGAGTGACAACAGATTTGACATCCGACATCACACCAATCGATGATTACTTTCCTGACGAATCCTTACTTTCTCTTAGTTTAATGCCTTGGTTTGCTAAAAATATCAATTTTCTTACTCCAGGAGATTTGCCAACTCATTAGAGTACTCAAGATAAAAGTAAGTTTTTGAGCGACGTGCAAAAGTTTTATTGGGATGACCCCTACTTATTCAAATATTGTCCTGATCAAATATTTCAAAGAAGCATTGCGGACAATGAGGTAAGTAGTGTCATTAAACTTTGTCATTCTGAAGCATGTGAGAGTCATTTCTCGTCACAAAAGACAGTTGCGAAAATCTTTCAAAATGGATTTTATTGGCCCACCATGTTCAAGGACACACATGCATTCTGCAAAACTTGTGAAAACTGTCAAAAAGTTAATACTGGTCAAAAAGTTTTGCTTTATAATTCTCGACTCCATTTATTTCCTAGAAAGCTATGATCAAGATGGAGCGATCCATTTATTGAGAAACATGTGTATCCTTATGGGGCCTTTGATATTGAGAATCCAAAGAATGACAATGTTTCTAAGGTAAATGGACATCGTTTGAAAGCTTACTTTGATAATTTTTCTAGTGAAAATGAATCCATTGGTTTGAATGATCCTGTAGATAAAGGTTGATTATTTTGTTTTTCTCACATTGTTTTTGCGTTTCTTTTTGGTGTGACTCTTGTTTTGCTAGTCTCTCTCTCCCTGGTCAAATGGCGGATAACGGTACTCCGTGACTTCAGTCGATTCTTTCAGTTTCCCATAATAACTGATATCTGTACATATTGTGCAATTCTTGGCTCTTTCTCCTTTCTTTAAATCTCTTATCCAATTCTCATTTGAAAATAGACACCACTCTTGAAAAATTGAAAAAGTACTTTCCCGCTTTGCCTCAAAATGCGATTACAAAAATTTACCGTGCTAGGTGTGCAAGATTAAGGTTGTTAATGAATCATGGAATTCCTGAAGATATTCGTTGGCTGATTAAAGCAAAGGTCCGATTATCAGATGAGTTCTCCAATTCTTTCATCTCATACATGCCTGGAACAGGTAAAAGCATTTTTGTAAAAAAAACATCGTGCAAAACGACTGAAAGTCTGTCACAGATGTGCCAGATGAACTTGTAATGCAACATGTCATTCTTTAGGAATGGTATCTATAAACCGTGAGGATAAAATACAATTTATTAAGGATGACCTGAGTAAGGGGTCTATAGATAATCTTCTATTGACCCTTGAGACGCATCCTAGTGGAGATGTGCATCGTGTTATTCATGATTTATGGCCACAATTCCATAAAAAACATGATCGACTTAGTCTTGGGAATCTGACTATAAAAGACCCTGTTTGCCAGTTTTTAAGAAAACTAGATGGGAAGCCTATCCCTGACCCATAGAGGGCGTTTAAGCCGTTCTTGGACGTAAAACCAAGGGAAGATGTGAGCCATAATCACAACTACCTGTACATACACATGCTTTTTCAAAATAAATAAATAAATAAATAGAGAGAGAGAGAGGGAGAGTGTGAGACTCCAGTTGGCCTACATATAGGTGGTATGATTGCATCTTCAATTTCTCATCTATAAAATCTTATCTTCCTTCCCTTCATTTCTACTCAACCTATACATTTAACAAATATAGAAGTGTGTAGAAATGGCAGGTTCCTCAAGTCATCACATCAGAAATATTTGTGTTTTTGGTGGATCCAGTCCTGGGAAAGAAAAAGAGTTTTTAGAATCAGCAAATCATCTTGGTCAGGTATTAGCTGAGAGAAATATTCATTTAGTGTATGGAGGAGACAGCCTTGGGTTAATGGGGGGGGTGTGTCAATAGCTGCATTTTTAGGAGGAAGTCAAGTTTTGGGGGTCGTCCCCAAAGCTTTAGCAAAAAGGGACATCATTGGAAAAACAATTGGAGAGGAACTACAGGTCTCCACAATGTTTGATCGAATGAATGCAATGTGTAACCATGCCGACACCTTCATTGCCTTACCAAGTGGTCTGGGCACATTGGAAGAGATCTTTCATATTTCCTCTTGGGCCCAATTGCACATTCACCATAAACCCATAGGTCTGTTAAATGTTAATGGTTTTTATGATAATTTGTTGTCTTTTCTTGATCAAGTTGTGGAACAGGAATTTCTAACATCTTCGGCACGACAAATCATAATCTCTGCTGCTACTGCTGAACAATTGATTGACCAACTACAAACTTTCATCCTTGTAATTGATCCTTCCATGAGTCGCATAAATTGGTCAACTAAGGAAAGCCGTAAAAAGCTTATATTGGATTTGAGCTTTCGTTTGTGAAACCTTATGTCTTTTGGTTTTATTAATAACATAATATTTTGTTTTGTTATTTCTTATATTTGTTTAAGTGTGTTTCAAGTTTATCAGTGTTCATTGTTTCAAGTGATGTTTTTTATACTCTATCTTTCTACCTTATGACATTGAGGACAATGTCTCGTTTTGGTTAGGGGGAGAGGGTAGTAGTAGTTGAAAAAAAAACAACTAACTGCTTTTGTTTTAAAGCCATTTGACAAAACTGTTATTAGGATGACAGAGTAAGGAGGAATTTTAGTGACTCTTGAGACGCATCTTAGTAAACATTTTTCAATGGTTATTTGCAATATTCATAACAAGGCCTATTAGAATACTTCTTGAAATATTCAGGTTTACAAACTCTCGCATTGTTATCACTTGATTCTGCTCATATACTCATTTAACAAGTATTCTTAAACCTTCATTTTCACACACACTTTAACATATGATTGTGGGTTGCACATTGGATTATTACATTATTTATGTTCTTTTGTTAAAGGTAACAACTAAGGGATATGGATAGTCCATAATTTGCAAAAAACAAAAAACAACGAAAAGAAAAGATGATAATAAAAACGTAGATAAGTTGATTTCGCAGCCTCCCTAACCTAAGCAATTAAGCCTGAAGGGGTGTTTTAACACCTAATACCCTAAAGTCAACTGACTTGGGAGCTATTGGCCCAAAGTTTGTTACATGAGTTAAGGAGAAAAGCTTAAGGGAATCAAACATTGCACTATCTACGTATCAGTAGCTGCAACTCGAGTTACTAAGCTCGTAGGGGTGTCTCAACACCTAATGCCCTAAGATCAACTGGTCTGGGAGTCATTCGCCAAAAGCTCGTTACATGGGTTAAAGATGCATTGTGTTTTAAGTTATATGTATATATATTTAAAAAAAAAGAAAAAAAAAGAAAAAAAGAGATAATAATCCCAACTCAAGGAAGTTAACCTTAAACATTATAACAAAATATTGTTTTCTTCCAATAAAAGCCCCATCATCTTTGTTTTCATACATTGAGCACATAACAAGGAAGTTTTATTAATATTTTTTTAAGAGCTATTGAGCAGATATATAAAATATAATGAGAGTTTGTTTATCTGGATAGATTAATGGAAGTTGAATGAAGAATGCCTTACTTTGTGGAATTTGCAAATTGTTTTTTTCTATTTTAACGCTTTGACTACTAGGGACTAGTAATAAGCTGGTTGGGGGGTGTGATTAGTACTTAAAAGTGCATTTTTATCAAGGTTTTATATCATCATTTTGCACTTGAAGTATCAATAACTCCTTAACTAAAACATGTTTTATAATAACATATCTAATAATATAAGATACCTTTAATTTATGGTAAATGTTCATCTTAAATGCAGGCCTATCACATAAATGAAAGAATTGATTGATGAGTTGAAGTACTGAAATTGAAAGGACAAAGAGATGGCCAAACTTAGAAAAGAGATGCTGGTGCAGTCCAAACTGGAACACTGTTCGGTAATTGGGTCATATCTGGAGCTGTAGATCTTGGATTTAGGTCCATTTTATATGGATGGAAAGATAAGACATAGGCCTACAACTTTCATGTGAAGCCCAAGATTTAAAAAGGCCGTTTTCAAGTCCAAATTGCAGCAACAACAAAGAAGTCCGAATCTGTCCTGCAGCCCAGACACTGTTCAGTGTTCAGCCCATATCTCGAGTTCTAGAAGTCCAAATGATCTCAAATTTTTACCCTGGAAAGATGAGACAATTCCCTAGAACTTTCATGATTGAAGTCTGTTCAAATTATGACGTTATCAATGACGTTTTTGGCAGACAAGAAGATAAGAATTGTCACCAAGTCAAGATGTGGCCACCCATTCATCAATTAGTCAACAAATCAATAGTTCTGAATTTTGGCCTATAAAAGGAGGCATTTGCCATGTATTTAGGCATCTTGGTTTTCAGATCAAGATCATGCTCTTGCTCTCTCTTTATATTTTGTAATGCTTAAGTTTTGCTTATATTAATTTCTTGCTTATGCTTTTCATTTCCTTTCCTTGTTTATTTATGTTTCTCTCTTTCATTATGTTTAGCTAAGTTAATTATGTCAAGGTGAAAAGGGTACGCTAATGGTGTAAGAATAAGTATAATATAAACTTAACATGGACCTTAATATTGGATACTAACATGCTTTATATTTGTTATCTTGTTCACTTTTAATACTTTGCTTGTTAAATGGTTAATCTAGATTTATGTTGTATAACACTAGATACAACAAATACTTGACACTTTCATAGCTCATACTGTATGGTATAACCGACACTTGTGCTATGAAAGGAACTTGATTTGTTGTTAACATAAGTTATAATCATGAATGCCTGACAACATTTACAAGTATTAGGATTATTCGAATAAGATAACTAATGTAATCATGTTAACAATTTATAATCCGATTGGAACCTCCTTTATGTGTGGTTTCCAGTTGAATAATAAAAAGAGTTTATACTATACTTGTTTGAAATACTATTAGTGGATCCTCTAACCTTGACATTTGTTTTTATCATTGTTTAATTCTCAAATTAATCTTCCATCTCAAAGTTCTCATCAACTTCTTCTTCTTCATCTTTATTATTATCATTATTAATAGTATTATTGTTGTTACTACTACTACTACTACTACTACTACTACTACTACTACTACTACTACTACTACTACTACTATTACTATTACTACTACGACTACTACTACTACTACTACTACTACTACTACGACTACTACTACTACTACTACGACTACTACTACTACTACTACTACTACTATTGTTGTTGTTGTTGTCATTGTTATTGTTGTTACTATTGTTGTTGTGTTATTGTTGTTTATAATTTATACAATTAACCTCCCTATGGTTCGACCCCGGTCTTGCCGGGTTATTTATTACTTCAACACTCCTACACTTGGGAAAGGACATCAATCTTTTGATCGTGTCAAATAGTTCTAGTGCTGATTTATATTTGGTTCTGTATAAATGGTTTCCATCTCAAGGGTCCATATGAAAGAGTAATTTTATCTATGGTGTCATTAGATGACAACAATGGTTTGTTTCATGTCGTGTATATTGTATTTTAGTGTGAAAACAATGATACATGATGATGGTTTCTATATACTCTTTATGGATCCATTAAGCATGGCATACATTAGAAGCTTTTTTTGCAAAATGTATGCCAAATAGAAGGTTAATTATGTTTTTAAACAATTTAAGGGTGATGTTTACAAAGTATTTTATTATTTGACTATCATTGTTTTGTTATTTTTATAGTCTACCTGAATCATTTGCAAAGGTATTCCCTAAGGCAACATAGACACTATTCGAGGAATATTTATATCAATATGAAGAAAAAAGGATTTTGAGGCTTGGAACTCAATATTGGATTTTAGGTTGCTTCAAAAGCCTATATACTGTAAACCCCCAGTTAAAATAATTTGAACTATTAAAATTTTAACTTGAAGATAAATGGGTTAAATTAAATTTAGGAGATCAAATTAATTAAAAAAGAGTGAAGTTGAATGAAGTGGAATAAATGACATGATATTAAATTTTTAATGAAAAAAATCAATTAAATAATGGTCGAGTCAAAATGAAATATATGGGATTGTAGACTCAAATTTCAAATAAAAAAAAAAACTATAAATACCCTTCTTTTTCCCTAAAATGATTGGCAATTATGTTAGAGAGAGAGAGAGGGTAGGGTTTTGGAATTTTTCTTCTCATTTCTTGCTAAATTCACTTAAAAAAACTACCTTGAAGTAATTAAAAGGGGTTGATGATGGATTAAGAAGGGAAAAATGGGTGGTTAAAGAATTGTAACAATAAGAAGTGAAGAGTTTTAGAAAGATTTGAAGGAGAAAAGGGAAAGTGAAGGGAGCTAGAGTTATTATTGCATTTTTTTCCTTAAATTATCATCTACTAAAGGTAACAAACTCAACTCAAGTGATTAATTTGAAGGATTTTATTATTTAAGAAATATTAGGTATGTTAGTGTGGTATGAATTTTCATATATGGATTTTGGTTAGTTGAATTATTGTTTTATGATAGATTTATGTTTGTTAATATGAAAAAGATTTGGGTAATGACTCAATTGAAAGAATTGAAAAGAAAAAATCCCTCCTATTTTTATTGAATTTTGGCCTACGAAGAAGTTTTAGGAATTGAGATTGTTTGAGGGAATTGCCATAAAAATTGTATGTAATTATGTTAGTATGAATGTATATTGAATAGAAAATAGGAGGATTTAGAAAAGAAAAACCTACCATTAGTTGACCATGGAAATTTATTAATGCTTGATAAAGTGGAGAGGTTTAATTATTTAAATGGTTGAGAGATTTATGTTTAAATACGATATATGAAGCATTTAAGAGACTGTAAATGAATTAATTGAGGGAAATTAGAAAGAAAATTCACTCTCCCTTTAAGTGAGGATTCGAACCAACTTTAGTGAAATTGTTTTATTGAATTAGTTAATTTATGAATTTGGAATTAGTTATGCTGATTCTAAGATAAAATAACTTGCTCATGAATGAACTATAAAAATCTGAAAAGACTTTGGCATTTTCTCTTATGGGTGTGAGCCAAGGTTAAATAGAGAGATGAGCAATTGATAGATTTAATTAGCAGAAAATGTATGAAATAACTAAATAATAATGGTATAAAATGGGTGATGTGATAATGGAAAGAAGATATTAAAAACACATGTCATGTGTTTACGAGGAAAATTTAATTTTTTTTTATAAACATAATGGGTGTGTTTTAAAGAAGTTTTGAATTCCTTACTATTGATTTAAGATTTAAGATGAAACAAAAATTCAAAATTTATTCTAATGCCAATAATTGGTGAGTGATGTATAAAAAGTAGTTGTACGTGTGTTTGGTATTGTGGTAGCTGTTGTGGTTGTGGTTTAAAAAAATTATTTTATAAAAAGTACTTTTAGTTGAGGTTGGTTTAAAAAAATATATGTTTAGTTAAAACTGTGATTAAAATTGAGGTTGAATAAAAAGTAGTTTAATGTATTTGGTTAAAAACAATTCTTTTCAAATTGAGGTTATAAAATAATTATATATATATATATATATTGATGGTTTTTAATTTAAATATTATAGATTTAACTACTGTTATTACATTATGAAATAAATAATATTAATATTAAATATTTTTTATTATTCCATTAAACTATGTGCAATTTCATCACGTACAAAATCTATCCAACAAGGATTATATTTTCTATGGTTTCTTAAGCGCGCAACATCAGGTAAAAATATCATCAAGAACAAAATTGGGATTGCAATCGAATTATGCAAATGCTACGTAATCAAACGATCTTTTTCTAGTTTTTCGAATAAAACACAATTAAAAATAAAAATAAAATTTAATTTTTTTAAACACTAGTTTTTTGAATAAAACACAATTAAAAATAAAAAATAATTTTTTTATTTTACTGGGTCGGATCCGGTTCAATGCATTTAGCTCTGGACCATAATGTTAAACACTAGTTTTTGAATAAAACACAATTACAAAAATAAAAAATAATTTTTTTTAATTATTTTACTGGGTCGGACCCGGTTCAATGCATTTAATTTTGGACTGGACCCGACCTAGTCCGACCGGAACAATGGAGAGTGTCTCCACTGTTGACTTGAATAGTGGAGATTCTCTATGACAAAAGAGAGGAAAATAAGCAACATTGTTGCTTGGCAGCTACCTTTTCTAACTTTTGTTAAACCACAGGTTTGGCCACAAGAATTGATAGGTCATACCAAAATAAAAGTGGATTTGAAACATAACCAAACATAAAAAACTATTGCTGGCTATAACCTTGGGTGCAGCCGCATTACCAAACGGCACCATAGTATATACCTATGAATATAAGAGAGGTTACCAAACAAGAGCGATAGGATCATCGTAGGCATCAAGTAGGAGTTTGGCTATTATGTTAAAGTTTTAGTGTTAAGTTACTTTAATTTTCCTTAAATTCCGTAGCATGTGTGTTGTCATAATCCAATTTTGAGTTATTCCCTAAAAATTTATTTTTTAAAATAAAAATAAAAAAAATAAAATAAAGGCTGGCAACATGAGAAAAGCAGACCGAGAATGATTCCAAAAAAATACATAACAAATAAGTTGCAATTTTGGAGGAAATTCAAGACCTAATTATACCTCATTGTGCCAAAAAATGGAGAAAAAAATGCAAATTCAAGGTTTGATTAAATGATTATTTGATGAATTTTCATAAAAAATAAATCTAAGAACATAATTAATTTTTTAAGAGGGCAATTTGATTTAATCATGGCCCAAATTGAAATTTAATTATGTTTAAGAATTAATTTGGGTCCAATTAAAGGATTTAATTAAATGCAATGACTTAATTATACTTTAAATGAGTCAAATTAATTTTATTAGGGGCTTAACTAGTGAAATATAAAAAGTTTGGGAGCCTAATTTGAGCTTAATTGAGAAAATTAAAATTTTAAAAAACCAAATTTATCAAGTTAATTGATTGAAATTAGAGGCAAAATCATAAGAAAATTAAAGTTTTGGAGTCAATTAGGGGTCCTATTGAAGAAATTCACAGCCAATGACCAATTTGTAAAAAGTGTTTAATTGACAAAAATCGGGGGTGAAATTGAAGAAAGTGAAAGTTTTATGGTTAATTAGGGGTTAAATTGCATAAATCCAAGACCAAGGACAAAGTGCAAAAGTTGCATAAATAAGTGGTTCAAATTGAAGTTCAGCAGGGGCTAAATTGCACTAAATCAAAATTTTAGAGTCAATTAGGAGTACAATCGAACAAAACTAAAAGCTGAAGGACTAAATTCAAGTTGGACAAAAATCCTTAATTTAACCCTAAACGGCGCCGTTTTGCATTAAAAAAACAGAGAAGGCATCGTTTGTTCACTGTTCATTATCTTCCCCGATTAACCGAAAAGCTACCTAAGTGACTACTTTTCAAATGCATTTTAATGCCTCATATGTCCATCAAATGGGACAACACTTGAACTATAATGATCACCTAACACCCCTCTACAACCAGTTATGACTCGCTCAAGCCGATTGACACCACAACGGTCCCGACGCTGGCCTAAAATGGCCAACTCATACAGCCTTGAACTGTCAGATTTGACAGTTCATGGTGTCTACTTTGAACCAACGGTTGAGATCCTTCCCAACCGAATCAAGGTCCGAAAGTTTTCCCCAGTAAAGACAAGATTACCCTTTTCCAACCCCTATAAATATGGGTGGATTCCATGGCCTAAACATGAAGAAAATTGGATCAAAAAATCATAAAAAATCAGCTTCCTTCTCGGTTTCTGCTACCTTTTTTCTCTCTCCACCGTGGCCAATGGCCGCCACCACCCTCATCACTGGTCTGTCCACCACCATCTCCACTATAAAAAGTCATTTGACCACCTCATGTGGTGGTTCCACCACCTTTCTCTCTTCTCTACCAACTAATTTCTTCTTTTTCTGTTTCTCTCTTTCTCTCCCTTTCGTTCCCATCCAGCCTCCACCATTTTTATCATCAGCCTCATGTTGTCCTCCTATGCTAGCCGAACATCGCCGCCACGCCAGGTGCTCCTCTCTCCTTTCCCTTCTTCTCCTTCCCTTTCTTCTCCACGCGGTTCCACAGTCTTGAATAGTGGAACGTGAATTTTAATTCACATTCCATTGTTCATACTGGAATAGTAGACGTGAATTATAATTCACGTCCACTATTCTAGTGGATTTTAGGCTGGATCAGTTCTGGCCCAAACCAAATGGCTAGGTTGGGCCTGGCCTAAACTAGAAAAAAACAAATAAACATGTTGGGTCGAGATCGGCCTAACCCTTTCTTGGGCTAAGCCCGGCCCAGCCTATATATATTTAATATATATTTATTTATAATATTATATAAAAAATCAAAAAAATTGTGATTTTCTCACATATTTTCTATCAATTTTGTTCAATATTGGGTTGTATTTTTACATTGTAAGATAGAAATCCAGTATTAAAACACTCGGTTTTCTACGAAATATTTCTAAACAATTTTAAAAAATTCAAAAAAAAATCTCAAAACTTTTAAATTAATCTTCCTTTTCAAAAGAAAAAAAATTATTTTGTTTTCATGCATACGGCAAAATCCTAAAATTTTCCAAGCATATTTTCTTAAAAAGACAAAAATAATATCTTTCTCATGTTTTAAAAATTCAAAAAAATTGATATCGTAACCAATTTATGATTATCAATTACGATTTGACTAAAATATCAAAAACATTTTACCAATTTTTTTAGGGTCTAGATGTAGACTTTAATATCTGTGGAGTATAAAACTACACAATAAAATAAATACGATGCTAAAATTTAGACTTTAGAATAGTTGGGATTTAACCCGATAAGGTAAAGACTTTCTCATGAAGAGAGATTTACCTTAAACCGTAGATGAAACCAACGAATAGAAACCCGATATAGAAAAACAATCAAACAATAATGCAACTTACTTTAGGTTAGGGGTGATGCGTCTTCCCCTTACACAACCAGTCCTTTATCCAGATTCTCGTAGACCATAGGTTCCTAGTAACCATAATACTAGGTGGTGACTCCTGAACCTTAATCATAATTTTATGATTAAATCTAAAAAATCTTCCCAACAACACACACCTCCTCAGGAGGCACGATAAAAACCTCGTTGTCATCGATGATGTTGCGGCACACCCCGCGACATGTGTGTGTGTGTGTGTGTAATGAAATGAACATCGAAAAAAAAATTTGAAATTTGAATAATACCTAAAGAGGTACTAGATGCATCAGTTAATTTGATGACTAAGAGTTTGAAAATGACTAGTACCTAGAGAGGTACTAGAGGTGTGAGTTGACCTGACAACCAAGAACTTAAATTTTTGACAAGTGCCAAGAGAGGTACTAGAGGTGTCGGTTGATTTGACAACCAGGAACTTTAATTTTGATTAGTACCTAGATATGTACTAGAGACATCAGAAAATTTTATGATCAGGAATTTAAAATTTGACAATTTGACTATTACTAGGATGATTCTAGAGGAGTCAATTGATCTGACAACTAGAAGTTTAAAAGTGACTAGTATCCAGAGAGTTACTACTAGAGGTGTCAGTTGATTTGACAATTAGGAACTTGAATTTTAACTAGTGCGTACTAGAGGTGTCAATTGATTTGACAACTGAGAACTTAAATTTTGACTAGTAACTAGATAGGTATTAGGGGCATCCAAAAATTTGACGATCATGAATCTAGGATTTGACTAATACCAAGACAATATTAGAGATGTCAGCTGATATGATGACTGAGAAGTTTAAAATTTGAATAGTCCCTCATAATGAGAGTAAAAGGTATCGATTGATTGAATGACCATAATGATTGCTCGCCTTTAAATTCCTTAATCAGTTGTTTATGACATAGAAACTTATTAGAAAGTGATTATTTTAATATGTTAATTGTTACCTTATATCTTTTACAATATAAATTAAATTGTTTTCAGGATCTTCATATATTTGAAATGTATAATAAACTACCTTAGGCTGCATCTATTAGTTGTTAATGATGTTGTTAGGATTGATTTAAACTCTCATATAATTTTGGAAAACATCGTTTGTTATGTAATTAAATGCAACATCTTAGTTATGACTATAAAACTATAAAATGTTTTTCTCTGTTACTAATTTACTTAGAATGTAAGAGATTTAACATTTTATCTTTTTATCTTTCATTTATGTTAAGTTCTATGGTGTGGGCATGACATAATTATTAACATGTATGTGATGATGAGTTAAAGAGTTAAATGTGATCTATCCTTGATTGTGTGATATGTGAAAATGGTTTAGAATGATTGAACATTTGATGAATTGAGATTTTGCGGAAAATTTTAATGATGCTGATGTAAACACAGAAAAAGAAAACAGATATTCTCTCTTTAGTTTACATTGATCAATCTATCCCTTATATACAAGATAGGAACCCTATATAGGAAAGTAGACTAATTAGAATCCCTATAATTAGGCTCTATATTTTTTCCTAATTATGTGCTATTTAAGACCTGTAACACTCCCCTTCAAGTTGTAGTATAGGTATTTATCATGACCAGCTTGTTACAAAGATAATCAACCTGAGCAGACCAGCAATAAGCCACAGCAAACAAGTTTGAAATAATTCCAACATATCAGCATAGCATACAAACCGATCATAAATTCTAACAACTAGCTTCTAAGAGCATGGCAAACTAAACTGCATAAATCGGCTACACAAAGCCAAATTGTGAAGCTTTCAGACCACATCAATTCTAGCAAACCAGTAGCAGTTCATAGGAGCAAACCCAAGCATAGGCTAACATTTGCAACATAGGAGGCTACAACCAAACTACATACAATAGTAGCATAAATAAATGGAAAGGGTAACTCCAGCAGCCAGACCCAGCAGGTAGTAATCCTGCAAGGGATATGCCAACCTGCACACAAGAAGACAACCTCCACCAAGATTCAAGAAAAGTAGAACCAATCAGAGACATATCAGCTTCTGCTTATAAACAACCTCTTCAACATGGCGAAAAGAGGCAGCAAACGAGAACCAACCAAAAAGAAACAATCCAACAAGCAAAAGGAGGATACTTCACATCAAACCTTTCACAAACCAAAAGCTAGAGTGTGGGGCCAAGAAACCTCAACCACACAAGTACACAGCCGTAAAGTAGCAAATAAATCCACAACAAAGCCCTCCGTGAAGGGCAGATATATAACCAATAGCGCTAGGGGAAGAGACCTAGTAGTAGAAAAACATGACAAGCAGCACTTGCAGAGAAACTCAAAAACACAAAGCAAACCAACTAGATATCATGAGGATTGCAGCCTCATGGTTTGTCAGAAGGTGGTTTAGCCTTCTGAAGCTTCAGAAAATACTGGTATCTACACTGGCACAAATCCCAACCTAGGGATTCTGTACCCATAAACAAAAAGCCAATTGACCCTAACAGGGGAAACAAATCGCAATTCCATAGCATAAAACGAAAGAGGCCAGAAAATCAAACCTCCATAAAAAACATCCTTTGCAAAGGAGCAACCCACCATCACTTTATCAAAATCTTGTAGATCGGGGAAGACGACAACCAAAACACCAATTAGAACTTTAAATGTGCTCTTTGTTGGTGTTCAATTGAGATCTGGGATGGCAAGAGTCTGGGTGGTAGGAGGCACTACCAAAAGTATAACCGAGATTTGGACCAAAGGCTTCGTTAGCAGAAGCCGCTGTACCCGAAGAGGGAAAGGCAAAGAGTCATCCACAGTTGACCCGAAGACAGGAGCTCTAGATCTGTAGCAAGAGAACGCAGACATGAAGAGATGCTTCTTGGAAGAGCGTCTCTCTCTAGTCTCTCACTGAGAGCTCTGAAACCATGTAAACACAAAAGAAGAAAACAAATATTCTCTATTTATTTTACATTGATCAATCTATCCCTTATATACAAGATAGGAACCCTATATGGGAAAGTAGACTAATTAGAATCCTTACAATTAGTACCCTATATTAGGAAAGTAGACTAATTAGAATCCCTATAATTAGGCTCTATATTTTTTCCTAATTATGTGCTATTTAGGACCTGTAACAACTGACACTTGGAAAGATTTTGTTACGAAAGAGATTTTATTGAAATTTTGACAAGATCTTAACACATTAAAGAACATGAATAAAAAAATTACCTTGATTATTTGTGGTTTCACATAAGTTGAATATGTTTAATTGAGTTGTAATAAGTTGGGTTGTTGCATACACAACTCTTGATTTTAGAAATTACATAAAGGATATTAGGGATGTGAATACTGGTGCTTTTAGTTGGTTGAATAACATCCCTCTTGAGCATTGGTTTAGGCATATGTTTGACCATCAAGTGAAAATAAAAATGTAACTAGCAATATAGCATGGTCCTTTAATAGTTAGATTTATAAATATAGGAGTCTGTCAATTGTTATGCTATTAAAGAAAATTATAATGAAATTTCTGACTAGGTTTCATAATAGATTTATTTAGGTTTCAACTTGAGAATCAAAGACCATATTTTTTTTCAAGAAGTTGTTGGATAATTATATTGAGAAGACAATAAATATGAGAATGATTCCATGATAAGTATCAAGTTTATTGGGGCCAAACTAGGGTTTGTGTTTATTTAAAGAAAGGACAATATTTATATGGCGAGTTAATGTTAACTAGAATTTTGTGCAAACATGTGGTGCCTTATGTGCATCATAAAAGGATTGAATTTGGAGATGTTTGTCATATATAATACAACATTGACACATTTAGAAAAGTATACTTTGAGGTTGTGCACCCTTTTTCAAAAGTTGGTCTCAACCTCTAAAAAAGATGTCATTGTTTTTTTCTTTAACTGAAAAATAAATATTGGTAAACCAAGAAAGAATCAAAGAAAGGAAGATGGTAATGGTTGTACAATAAAGAAAAAGGATTCCACACTTAGATGTAGCAATTGCAAATGGTATGGCCATAATTCAAGAACATGCCAAAGGGACAATGCCAAATAGATTTTAGGTGGTAGTAGTGGTAGAACTGAGAGGAGGTCCCATATTGGTGTTAAGAAGGGCTTAAAAGGTGGTAGAAATGAGAGAAGATCAAGTAATAGTGATAAGAAGGGCTTAAAAAGTGGCAGAGGTAATGCTAGTACATCCTTCTCGTAGCCCTTAATCCAAACACAAGTGATTTCACTTCAATAAATTCATAATTCTATTAGTTTAAAATGAATATCTGCTTTGACTAATTTATTTCATCTTTTAAATACAGATGAGTAAATTAAGATCCAACAACACTCAACCGAAAGTAGTTGTGTTGGTTTAAAGATCTACTGATTTTGAGTAAACCATAGTCTATTTAATTATTAAAATCTCATAAAGCTTATGTTATTTATATGGATCAGTGCTACTAAGAATGTTGTTATGTGTCATTGTTAATGCTATATTTAAAGGATTTGCACTATGAATGTTGTGTTGTTATAAAGCATAATTGGCTAAATACTTTATTTTATTAGTTTGACATGAACAAGATAATAGATACAATTATTAATATCACACAAACTAGATTTATTACCAATAACAATTTGACACTTATGAAACTAGACTCTATATTATGATTCTTGATCCAAACTCTATGTAATTCATCTTTTATTGTCTTTAATTTATTAAGTATTCACTCGACATTATGGTTAATTATATCATATTTATAAGTTGGCACCAATCAATAATTTGTTTTTACATAACCTATCATCACATCTATAGAAAAGCTTGTCTCACTAGTTTTTGTTTCCAATATCCTTACAATCATTGTTTTCCACATTTCACGCCCCTTTAACTTTTTAACATGAGTCTATCCAAAATGTTTCAACTTTGTAAGATACTAAGAGTTGATGAAGATGATGATAAGTTGATGATGTTAGTGACTGGTTATTTGTCAAATTTGACAGTATTAGTGTGATTTTTATGTTGATGGTGATTGGGCAATGCAATTTTTATGTTGATGGTGATTTTTGTGTGGAGGTTTGGATAGTATAATTTTTGCAGCATGATGTGGGTGAAATTTATGTTTTTGGGCTTATAGATATTTGGCTAAACATATGGTGAAATGTTGTGTATTTTTGCTCTTAGAACTTTGGCTAAAGAATGGTGAAATTGTGTATTTTTTTTCTACTTAAATTTTGTTGGATTGTGGGTGAAATACAGGGTTTTTTTCTTAAATAATGGTGAATGGTGGTATTTTTATAATATTCATAAAATAAGGCATCAACTTTTTCTTTGAAAATAGGTGATATGGTGAAAAAATGTAATTTTAATTATTTTTGGGGTTTAAGGGCTTTTTAGTCATTAAATAAAAAATAATGATAAACTTATAAATAATTAGATAATTTTTGTTGATTTTTTTAAGGTGATGTAAATTATTACGCAAGCAACAAAATTTAGATTGCAAAATGTGATTCTTTAAAACTTAGTAGGCATTTGCAATTTCATCCAAACTATAGGATGTCAGGAGTAATTTTTTTTTTTAACTATAACCTATAATTCTATTTCATAATTGCAATCTTTAATATAATGTAAGAATAATCCCTACTACAACGCATATACGAGAGCATGCATAACAAAACATATCCTATCATATAAAAAACTATGACAACATAACTTCTAAAGATCAAAGAGGAAAAAAAAATAAAGTATAATTATCAAAGCATAAAACACAAAAAAAAAAAAACTTGAGGGATTGAAACAAAAAAAATCTTCTCAATGGCAACGTGAACAATCTAATGTGAGAGGATGAATAGTTAACAAATAGTAAACTCCCTTTTTCAATACAAACTCATTACCACTAAGATTTATATTTTTTATAGACGGAATAGGCCTAGCGAAAAGCTTTCTCTCTCCTCTCCTTTTTCGATAGCTCTCTCATAATTTCTCAACCGTTAGGAACTGGAATTTAAAAAAAAATAAGTTGTATGTCAAAAATAAAAATCTTGAAAACTATAGGGACAAGAGTATACAAAGAAATTCTTGAAGATTATAGTATAAGTTGCAGATCATTGCAGATACTGAAGATTAATGGAGCAAATAATGCAACACCAAGAGACAATATACAAGATCTTGTAGTTATTATATTTCCTATATGTTATGTTATTAAATTTCCTATATGTTATGTATATTTCCTATTTTAGATGATCATGTAATTATTATTTATTTTCTTCATAACCAATAATAGAATCAAATCTAGTAACTGTCATCCTAGATACTGATTCTAGCCTATATATACTTATACTCTGCCGTCAGTAAATTTATGATTGAGAGATTATACTTCTTTAAATTTCTACATGGTATCAAAGCTAGGTTTTTATCACTAATTAAGCATTAGTCTCTGCTCTTATGGAAGAATTTTTGACAGCCACTATGGAAGAAAGTTCCAACTCAAAGGTAACTTCTTTTTTCAACAATAATACTGATGACACCAATACTGCTCAACGATTGAGTTCAATATTACTAAATGAATTCAATTATCTTCCTTGGTCAAAAGCCATCATTATTGCTCTCGGTGGAAGATCAAAATTGGGATTCATCAATGGTTCAATTTCGTCTCCAAATGTGGACTCTCCCGAATATGAAATATGGTTATCCAAAGATCAGTTGGTGATGTCTTGGATTCTTAATTCTATGGAACAAAATTTGGCTGAAATTTTCAGCTACTCTACATCCGCACATGATCTTTGGAATGTCATTCGCGACATATATGGCAACCAAAGCAATGCAGCACAGATTTTTCAGATTCACCGTGAAATTGCAAATCTTCATCAAGACAACAAACCATTTGTTCAACTATTGAGAAATTTAAAAAGTCTATAGAATGAACTAGAGATTTATCACCCTCACACCTGTGATGCTGCTGTCCTACGCAGAAGAAAAGAGGAAGACATAATTTTCCAGCTCTTGGCAAGCCTCAGTTCTGACTTTAAAGATCTGCGGAGCCACATCCTAATGAACCCAAAACTGCCATCTCTGCAGTCAGTTACAGCAACGGTTCAGCGTGAAGAAATTCACAGGAAAGTGATGAATCATGAAACTCAGTCTAGAACAGCAGCTACCCGTGATTATCATGTCAAGACAATGCCTCGTAGTGAGAACTCTAGTTCTGGTATGCTTGAGCATGCTTTTTTTATCAAAACAAGCGGGTGATAGCAGATCATTCAAGGGAAAATGTTCAGAGTTGAAGTGCAGCTACTGTCATAATACTGGACACCTCACTGACCGGTGTTGGCAGTTGCATCCAGAACTTAAACCTAGATTTTCTAATGAGGAAAGAGGACTCTAGAAGAGAACGAACTATAAAGTACATCTGGCAGATTCAACTCTGTCAACTGATAACTTCACTGTCAACCCCGTTGCCTTGATGCAAGATTTTGCCAATTATCTACAGGACAAACATAACAATGGAAAGATGTAGTCTGGAATCACTAGAACTGCTGGATAGGAACAACATCAATAGAACTCAACTGCATTGATCAGTCACCTCACGGATTTTCTAGCAGAGACAAACATAAATACCAGCCAAGGTATTTCTGAGTGCTTTTATAACTGCATTAGAACTTGATAATATGCATGATCTTTGAATTGTTAATTCTGAAGCCACTGATCATATGTCAAATAAGTTGATAAATTTCTCTATCCTTGAAAGATTTGTTTCTCCTGCCTTTGTTTCGGTAGCAAATGGGAGGGGGTCTCTTGTGAAGGGTAAGTGAAAAATTAAGATTGTCTCTGAAATCATGTCTGATGTTCTATATATTGCTTCTTTTCCTTTTCAGTTACTCTCGGCCAGTAAGATAACTTCTACTTTCAATTGTGATGTAATTTTCACTCATCACAGGGTTATATTTTAGGACTGATTAACCAAGAAGACGATTGGTGAAGGTTTTTTTCTTGTATGGTCTCTGCTATTTTTTTCAGCATAATCGCGTTTCCAAAAGCCTTTAGACTAGTTTTGAAACATCATATGAGCCACTCCTATGGCATCATCATTTAGGACATGCGTCAGATTATGTACTTAGCAAAATAAATTCAGTTTCCATCTTGAAACTTCTTGAATGTGAGATCTATCATTTTTTCAAATCATCTAAACTTTCATTTAATAATTCTACCACACATGTATCTCATGCGTTTGAACTTATCCACTCAGATGTATGGGGACCTTTCAATACGTCTCTTAGTGGTTATAAATATTTTGTAACCTTTATTGATGGTTTTCTAGAGTCACATGGGTGTATTTGTTAAAGGCTAAGAGCGATGTTTTTTCCTGCTTTCAGGATTTTCATATATTAATTAAAAATCAATTCTTTGGTCATCTTAAAACATTCCGATCAGATAATGGCTTGGAATACATGTCCAAAGACATGACACATTATTTACATTCTAATGGTGGTGGGGATACCGAACCCGAAAAATTATTTATACACGCGTATGATCATAGACGATGGAGGATAGGCCAAATAATTGAGAGATTGGGCTTTAGCTTATGTTTTTGGGTTTAATTTATATGAACTTTCAGTTGAGGTTTATTAATTTGGCTTTATTTGTTGGGTTTGATTTAATTATTGTTGGGTATTTTATTTAGTAGGTCATAAGCCCAATCGCTTGTTCTAGTTAGGGTTTTAATATTTATATCCTACTTTTCTAAATGTTGAGCAGTTTTTGATGATTAATGAAAAATTTGTAGACTTTGTATATCTCCAATCCCCATTCTTCTCTTTCTTTGCTTTCACTACTCAACTTCTTCTCTAAAAGCTTCTTTCTTTTCTTACTTTAATTCTTATTATTTAGTGTCCCGCATCAAATTTGGTATCAGAGTTAGGATTTTAATTATTCTTACAATTAAATGATCCACATGTTTATGATAAACCCTAGATCTGGTTTGATCTATAAAAAAATCCTACTGTTCCGATTTCAAAAAAAAAACATTGTTCATCATAAAAATTGTTCACTGTTCATCTTCTCCACCAGCAGACAGCCGCCGCAGAGCACACCATCCTCACCAGAGAGCAGATTGGGCATCCCTAATAGCCACCAAAACCCACGACAGCTCTCTGCAACATCCACGGCGATAGATCGCATCTTCTCCTACAGTAGGCCACTCTCCACGCCATCGACAAATCTGCAATCCAGCCACCATTTTACACCACCAGTAAATTCCCACAGCGCCTCCACAACAAATCTGTTAGTGACAACAACCACGACCAGCCATCTGCCGCATCCGAGCTCACCGACAATAGAGCTACACTGTAGGAGACAATAGAAGTCAGACAGAACAATAACACAGACCAATGGCAACCACCACCTTCAGTGCCCGCAATAGTTACTTGTCTTCACCAGCCACACCTTCTCTCAACAGCCACCAAGATCTACAACAATTCTCACAGTAGCCAAATCAATTCACCTTCAACAACCGCCTCTCACATCAGAAGATCAACTCAACCCAGAGACTCATCATGGCAAACCAGCATCTTAGTCTTTTCACCTGTATCGGGTCACGGGGATTAATTTATTGACTTATTTCCAAGAACAGGTCTGTGTGAAGACGGCAACCAGCAACAACAATGAAGGAAACCAAAGAAGGCTCTCGATGCAAAATTAATTAACTCTACCATGTCATCAGTCATGCCACCGCTGCTACGCCAGACATGATCACCTACGTCACCCATCATGCCACGTAAGCAACCTAGCCAAGTCATCTGCCATGTCAGCAGTCACTTCATCCAGTTGCCACGTCAGCTCCAACAAATTCCAACTTCCTCCCAACACTCTAGTTAGTGAATCACTCTCCCATGTTATTTGTTGAAGTTTATTTTTTTGGTTTTTCACTTGTCATTTAAAGTTATTAATATTACTTTTGTGCCTATAAAAT
>Ga0325405_1001564_pt1 | contig 23309 bp, 15 predicted proteins | sample PopdelMetagenome_21_FD_205663 | JGI IMG/M metagenome (GOLD analysis project Ga0325405, IMG submission 205663) | Populus deltoides microbial communities from Bellville, Georgia, United States - Xylem-Control-R2 | ecosystem: Host-associated > Plants > Phyllosphere > Stem > Wood/Secondary xylem...
AAAAAAAAGTTGAGAAATCAAGTTGTATTCTTACTCATCTCAAGAATAATAACTAAACTGTAAGTAATCCACCGTGCATTCGTGGATATGACTACAGCAAAAGCATTTGATGCCTTTTAATGGAAGTTTCGCCAAAACCACACTAAATTCGGCAAAAAGACACTAGAAGTGTAACGCCTTCCCCTTTCAATTGCAGAATTTAGTTCATCTTTACCTTTACGAAACACAAGTCCATAAGTTTCAGAGGCGATAGCTTAAGCACCATGTTCTTGGTTTGCCAGTGCACAAAATTTCTAAGTCTGCAATGACTTCACATTGCACTTTAATAAATTATGCGACAGAGATGGTGTGGTGATCAGCTAAAGAAATCGTAAGAGCCATTTGTCGCCACGCTCAAAACTTGGCCAAGGACTCGTGAGTGCATTCTTTAATCAGAGAAGACAAGGTGTTCAATTAGTTTAATCGCTCTTTGATCCTCTCTCCTTTAATTTAATCATTAATTACTCGGAAATTGTTCCTCCAAACACTCACAAGATAAGCTGCTCACCAGGATAATTTATGTATACACATACTAATTTAGTAAGATTAAGAAGCTCATGTGGCCCATTAATTATAATTTATATATATATATATATATATATATATTATGACATTTATGAAAGTTCAGTTTCCTAATTTGGCAAACGAAAGTTACAAGACAACCATGGTGTCGAGAGAGAGAGAGAGAGAGAGAGCAGAGAAATTGCATCTAATTTCACTCGACGATTAGATTAAACCTTTAGAAGCCCCTATTTTCCATTACTTTAAAGTCTCCAATGTGACTAATACTTCCATGCTCTCCCTAATTTCAATATAATTAAGGACTGATTTCTCTGATTAGCTTGTCTTTTATCTTTTATTCCCCTCCGTCGGTGCATAAACATATCAAAATCCATTATGAGAAGTTGTAACCCTATCAAGAAAGTCCGGATGCAACAATTCAAGATGGGAGGGTTTAAGTGACTTTTGGTACATGCTTAGCTTACAGGATCAGTTAAACGTGAGGCCTAACATTTGAGAGGTAACATGTTAAGGCTGTGGAAATTATTGCATCAAGGGTCCAGCCCACTTTTGGTAGAAAATATTGACCATAAATGCAGGCTTCGGTTTTGAAGAGAGGAAAAAAAAAGAACTTGGAGAGTGATAGGGAAACTGCAACCTAGCTATTGATAGCAAATCATAGATGATACACCAGAAGAGAACAGAATTAATACCTAAAGGGGAAAAGAAGAAAGAGTTAAATGATACAGTAACCTAGCTAGCCAATACTGAAGTGCTGAGGCTCTTCATTACTTGGATTACTGGCTCAGGTGACAGAAGACCACAAAGCAACCAACAGCACAAAATGGTGTCCGTAGTGCGTGCGTGTGTGTGTGTGAGAGAGAGAGAGAGAGAGAGAGAGAGAGAGAGCAGGAAGCAGAGAGCATCTATTGCAAATGTGAAATAAGATTGGATGAGGGAAAGACCAAAGTCATTGGTCAGGAAAAGGAAGAGAGAGTGGAGTTGCAGAGATTGCAGATATATCAGGCGCAGAACAAACAAAAAACTAAAGAAAGCGTCTGACACATCTTAAAGGACAAGTAGCTGTGGGTTGTGGACCAGCATTCTCACATACACATGTACACGCACTATAATTCTCTTAAACAAAAAAAGAAGAAAATGGGGATAGTTCTTTGGACTATGGTTTATTCTCCCTCTCTCTATCTCTCATTTTCTTGCTCACTGATTATCTTAGGCTAATCCTTTCTTTAAGATATTCTCTAATCAGATTTTGCTAAATTAGCCACCCACAAAACCTGAAACCGCTTTTCTTTTCCTAGTCTTGCAGGAAGATTCCAGGCAAGCCAAAGCAGATGTCAAGTCAAGACCGCACCTTTTTCTTCTCTCTTCCTTGATGTTTTGCACAAATTAACAAATATTGATTGGAGGTGGTTTAGGGTTCTGCAGATAATATATATATACACACACACACACACATGTATGATGGTGCTGCAAAGAGAGAAAAGAAGAGAAGATAAACAAGAAACAAAACCAAAGAGTGGGGAGAGGCAATAATTAGGAACTGGACCAGTATGCAGGCTATGGGAGAGTTAACTAACATGACCTTGTCGGTTGTCTAGCAAGACTGTAAGAATCCCTCCCTCCCTCTCTCTATCTCTCTCTCTCTCTCGAGTGTTTTCAGTCTCTAATTGTAATAACTGTTTTTGTTTTTAGTACAAAACCCAAAACCAACCTGACCTGTTCCTTGGATTGACAGATTTCATGGGATTGGAAGGGGTGCTAGGAAACACAACTCTCCAAGGCATCTTTGTTCTCTTTACACACTCTCTTCTCACATAAAATTAAAATATTAAGCTCTTTTGTTCTCTCTACATCTATCACTCCCTCTTATGAATGAAGTTCACTTCTAGTGGTGCAATTACAGCTTTCTTACTTCAAGTTTATACTTCTTAATTTATCAAGGTAAGTCTTGGTTATTGTGTGATTTTATAGGGGCCCAATTTATTTACTACTCTACTAGACTAGACAGCCCCTTTTTTCCCCCTTCTGTTTGAGTTTCAAAATCCCTTTACTTTGTTTTCTGGTAGGGTTTTTCTTATATTAATCTCTTCTTAAGTCATCTAATCATAAGTATATCCACTGCTACCTCACTTGCTTACGTCTTTAGGAATAGGAGTTGAAATTAGTGAAATGGGTTGGTGAGTTTTGCACCCATTAACGTCAAAATCAGAATAAGAGAGCAGAGAGTAATAATCTTATTCAGTTGCTACCTAGTGATTGGCTCTTCCATCATTTTTGTTTCTTTGGATTGGATGGGCTAGCTGAATTAGGGTTGGAAATTATCACAGGAAGATCCATGGTGATTTTGAGATCGATCGGCTGGAAGCTAATTAGATGCAGTGCTTCAAGAAGATATGTGTTAAGGCAGCTTGAGATCAAGATTTGAGTCCAGGGTTTAGATAGCAATTAAGTTACATGGAACTAAGAGGCCAAGAGAAGGAAACAGTGATGCCAAGATCCTTCAATCCACCAAATAATAGAGATTCCTCCTCTAGAATCCCTTCTGCTCCTACAAGAAGAGATCATCGTCACACTGATACAGTATTGCCTCATACCCTTGACCTCGAGCACCAATCTCTTTATCAGCAGCAGCAGCAGCAGCAGCAATTGAATCCGCAACACCAAGCTTGCAAACCCACAAGAGATCTTGACCTAACTCCAGATCCAACACAAGCTACAACCCCCGTGGCAACTACAAGTGCAACCAACACAGCACCAACTCCAAGTAGATCAATTTCGAGATCACCACCACCAACATCAGCATCATCGGCATCAATAAGATATCGAGAATGTTTGAAGAATCATGCGGCGAGCATGGGAGGACACGTTTTGGACGGATGTGGAGAATTCATGCCTGGCGGCGAGGAGGGTACCCCAGAAACCTTCAAATGTGCAGCTTGTGAATGTCACAGGAGTTTTCACAGAAGAGAGATTGACGGAGCGCCACAATGTGTAGCCAATAGCACTTGCTACAAAAACAGCAATGGCAGAAGAAACATACTACCGCTTCCTCAACAACTTGTCACTTCACATGCTCCACCACAATCATCTTCTCTTCATCCGCATCAGAGATACCATCATGGCACATTGAGTACTTACACCACTCCAATTGCGCCGATGATGATGAGCTTTGGCGGCGGCGGGGCTGCAGCGGAATCATCAAGTGAAGATCTTAATATGTATCAATCAGATTTGCAAGGGCAGTCGTCGGCGCAGCCATTGATATCGAAAAAGAGGTTTAGGACAAGGTTCAGCGAAGAACAGAAGGACAAGATGATGGAATTTGCTGAGAAGTTGGGGTGGAGGATACAAAAACAAGATGAGCAAGAGGTGCAGCAGTTTTGCTCCCAAGTGGGTGTAAAGAGAAAAGTTTTCAAAGTTTGGATGCACAACAATAAACAATCCATGAAGAAGAAGCAAACGTAAGAGAAATCAAACCCTTATAAATTAATACTGTTGTAGTTATCTGGAGATGAAGGTAGATGTAGCTAGCCAGTAATTAGATTAGTGTGAATAACCAAATAGAGAGGAGAAGATAGAGTAGCACTCACTGCTATTTTTTTTCTCAAGTTCCAAGTAATGTTGTTTATTAACATGAACTTGAGCTCTTCTTTATACAATCGGATCAGTGATCACCAATACCTTGAAAAAGATTTGGCAGCCAATGCATGTCATTTTCAAAGTACAGAATAAATATTTCAAGTTGTATCTTTGCCATCACTAGCTACAGGGGGGAAAAGAAAGATGAAACATCTTTTGGGCATGATCATGAACATGGAGGGCATGCTTCATACTTCCATGTATGTCTCCTCTTTCGCTTTGCCTTTCTTTATTTTTTATTTTCTTGCGTGTGCTTAGAATTGTATGCAAGTAATGTTTTACTACTATTCCATATGGCCCATCAAAATTAGATTCATTGAACCTTGCCAGAAAATTAAACGTTAAGGTACTTTTTAGAGCCGGAACCAGCGGATGTAATTTTAGGGCACAAGGATGAAGTAGCTGGTTGGCCATTCTAATCCTAAGGCTTTTTATTTTTATTTTTTTCCCCTCATTTACCATTTTTCACAAGCCGCGTTTATTTTTGCTTGATACATGTCTTGGTTTTGAATTTCGTGTGTTAATATGGATTGAGACTCGTCGAACAGTGCATACAGCAGCATTCATGATTAATTGAAGACGACATCCTTATCAATGGAATCTAGAAAATGATCACTCTTGAGTAACAGTACAATGGAGTTGGAATTAATTTATGTATTTGCAGTGGATTGTTAGGGTTCAATGTAAATCAAGGAACAATCACACCCTTCTGCCAAAACAGTTCTTTTTTTGTTTTTTTCTCAAGGATGTGTAGCTAGTCTGGTGTTGGGTACTGTGTGCATGCCCGTGAGAGAAATCCACATGATGATCAATAAACGAAAATGCAGTGTTCGCTTTCTACATCTTAAACACAAATCTACAGGTTCTCTTCTTTCTTGTTCAAGAATCCCCCAGTGCGCACTCGCTAAAACTGGTATCCCCTCTCCTCTCATTGTTAATAAAATCCCACCTGGTAATTAAACAGTTCTCAGCTAAGGTTCACAAAAACATTTCGATGATCTGGAGTATCCATCCAGTTTCTCGTTCATAAAAACCTTAAAAATATGGTGCATTGGCATCAGTCAATGTATTTGCACACGGAATTGGATCATTTACAAACCGAATTAAGTAAATGTAAGGGATAAAGGACATTACTGTATAATTACCAAGGACAATATTAAAGGGCTCCATGCATAATCCTGACTGTATTTATCCTGAACCTTAACGTGCATGCATAAACGGAAAGTGGTATTGTACTGCTCTATTCAGCCTAAATTCTACTGCGACTTGAAAATTCAACATAATGTAGATTTAAGCATCATTATCTAGGGTGAGAAGAAAATGAGAAAACAAGTTGTGATCTTATTTAGAATGCTAGGAAGTAAAGAGGCCTAATTAATTGATAAGAAAAGAAAACAAGCATTACACTATTAAATTTATTGGGTACAATCTCTAATAGATGTTCAGGAAAACATGTTTTTAGAAAACAAAGAAAAAACAAAACACTAATTAAAGAGTAATGACAATGACTCACAGATGAAGATACTGTGCTTCATTGGTGGCGTTCCACTCATAGATCAGCAGACTCCCTTCTCATCTTATCTCCAAGATCACCAGCGGCCTTTGACAGCTTCTCCTTGGCAGCTTCATAATTGGCCTTGGCTTGATCGGTCACAGTGTCCTTGGCTGACACATACGCCTCCCCGATATGACTTTTAGCTTCATCAAAAGCATCTATCTCACCGCCTCTTCCAGACCCCATTGCTCCTGCCGAAGCTTCCTTGGCTTTGTTAGCCTTGTCCGAGGCTATATTTGAAATCCTGTAAATCTCCTCTTTAGCTACATCATAGGCATCAGATGCTTTCTCTTTCCCATACCACATTGCTTCTGAAATTGCATCCTTTGCATCACCTGCCTTTTCTGAAGCCATATTTGAATCCTCTTTTGTATACTTCTTGGCTTCATCATAAGCATCCACAGCTCGATCTCTTCCGTGCTCCATTGCTCCTGATACAGCCTCTTTGGAATCATTCGCCCAATCCGAGGCAATATTCGAAGCCTTGTTATAGGCATCAGATGCTCTATTTCTTCCGTAATTCACTGCTTCCCCCATTCTTTCTTCAGCATCATAAGCCTCATCTGTGACTGTGTTTATATTCTGGCTAGCATCTCCATAGGAATTTGCCGCTTTATCTTTCGCATTTCGTAATGCTTCACCCACCGTGTCTTCCATGTTATTTGCTCCATCTAAAACCTTGTCTTTAGCAATGCTCCACTTCTCTTTAACTTCATCATAGGCATCCTCAAGATTATCTTTTCCGTATTCCATTGCTCCAGACAATCTTTCCTTGGCATCACTAGCTTTAATATTGGAAGTCATTTGCTTGGCTCTGCCGGCTTTCTCTGAGGCAAAGTCCTTTATGTCACCCGCCTTCTCATGGGCCATCTCTGCTGCCTCACCAGCCTTTTGAGAGGCATACCTTGCAGTTTCTAATAAACAGAAATGAAACGAAGAAGGGAAAACAAAATTCTTGTTTGAAGACTACTCAAGTTTGGAATAGTGGCATAGAGAGCAAGGACAAAAAAAAATTACCGGATGCAACAGAATTCATAGTATCTGTGGTCTTTGAGGCAGCATCTCCAGCTCTATCCATCAGATTTTGAGCCCCATCTCTAGCATTTTCTTGATCCAATCCAATTCCACTACTAACACCATTAGAGCATTAGGGTGAAAAATAGACACATTAAGGAAATAATGTTCTATAACATTCAAAATAAGCCATGGCCTTTTAATCTTCCACTAAATTTTAGCTGCGAGGCATAATTATAAAAAAGAATAAAAAAAGCATAATAGGAATTAAAAAGGAGCAGAAATTAAGCCATAATTATAGAAAAAACACGCCAAGAATTGGCAAGAAAATTAACAACTTCAAATCTTTATAGTGAACCTTTGTTCTTTTTATATTATGCCTCTTATGCTTACAATTGGGATATGCATAGATGGTGAAACTACGAAATTGAGTCACTAATGTTTTGTTAATTGAATTGCTTACATGCAAAAGATCTTTACATTAATTTGCTCATGCCTATAACTATTCAGAAAGGATCATACACATAAGCCACTTAATTTGGAAAAGATCACTGTTCATGGCTTTAAAATGAAGATAGATTTGCCAATAAAGAAATCACTGAAAAACACAAGTTATGACAAAAGGTATTACTATATTTAGTGAATAAAAATAAATACCATGATACAGTAACACTCTCTTCAGATCCTCTCCTTGTTTTTTGTTTTTACCGATATTTTTTTATTTTTTAACATCAAAATAATCTAAAATATAATTAAAAAACATAATTTAAAATTTAAAATACTTTAAAAATTTTCAAAATCACGATTGAACCGTCCTGAAGGGTAATTAATGAGTAGATGGTATTCTTTTTTATTGTTTTAGGACCAAGCCATAAACTCATAAACTTTAAGATCAAAATATATAATTTGACACTGATGTGTTATGAGTCTGTGTTAGTAAGAAATAAAAATAAAATGTAAGAAAAGAATGTAGTCATCTAATCTTCAACATAATGCAACAAATCGCCTTTCAAGATTTCAAAAGGATTGTATTGGCACACTACCATAAGTCCATTGTATAAAGGCCTTCTTATTCCATTGCCAACTGCATGTCTTACTGGGAATTATTGGCATACAAGCAATCAACCTTTGTACGTTCAAACATTTTCATAAAGAAATATCACAGAAGCAATATCCTACTTGTATTATCCTACTCGTAGATAGAAACAAATTAAGATATGGAATAGGGAGAAATGAAGGCAAGAGAAGGGAAGATTAGATTGATTACTCAGTGAACTTTTCATAAGCCCAACCGGTCCAGGACTTTCCTTTCTCCTCAGCATCTTGCATGGTTTCTGCCGCACCATGTTTCATCTCTTCAGCCTTGGCCCTTGCATCCTCCGCTGCAAAACTCACTCTCTTCTTCGTGCTCTCCATCAAGTCCTCAGTAGCGCTACCGGCACTCCAACACCAACACCCCTCCACCCATAACACCATCACCATGATCATGGTCACCACAACTCTCTTTTCCATGATCTCTCTTTTTTTCCTTCCAAATTAAACACGAGTGTTTTTCAACTTCGTATGTCACAAACAAACAGAGCCCAAGTTGGAATTCAAGCAAAAACTTCAAGATCTTACAACTATGTTGTTGATCGTTCTAATATGTGAACTATATATGGAAGACCAATAGACGCAAATTAAAGAAGATAGCCATGCCCCAGGGAAAACTGGTGGTATCAAAACGTGGCAGCAAGGAGAGTACGTGTCCTGAGCAGGGGAAGACTCTTTCTGGTATGATGCCATGTGTTGTTTAAGAAAGGCTACTGTTGGCCGCGTTTTATGCCACCTGGTTTCTGGCCCTCTTTTCAAGCAATTTTTGTAGTAGTATGGACAACAGGTGTGGGTGACTGATTTTACTACGTACGAGTCTTGCTCCTTGAAAAAAGTAGAGGGGTCCCTGCTCCTTGCTGACCAGAACATCGGTGCACCAAACTCGCCATGGACATGTTGCCATGTTAGAAACAGTCAACAGAGAGTTGGGACATCGGTTGTTTTTGAGTTAAAAAAGCATCCATTGGATGTAACCTTACGTCGGCTTCTATTGTGACTTTACCTATCGAGGCGACCCACAGACCCGGTAAAAACCAGGCTAGTCCACCCACCCATAAGGTTAAACCTCAAACCCACACCAATGCTTAACCACTCGACCAACCTCCCGGGTTAATACCACCGATTTCGATAGCATTTATGTTGTAATTCTACTGTTCTTTTCAATCTTCAGCAATCTACCATAATATTTTACAACATGGGTCCTTAAAACATCATTCAAATGGTTGATGAGTTAATTTCAAATGAAATGAATGCTGGAGTTGTCAAATCAAAATAGTTGAAATATCAAAATGAACAAAATAGAATTCGTAGAATTCTTCTTATTCAGTATTGATTTTGAGATGGTACGAATCGTTGGGTCTGAAGAAGCAGATTTTGGGAGAGAATCCTATGCTCTATTTTTTTTTCTTTCTATTTTTCAAGGAGCAAGAAAAGGGGCATTTAGAAGAGTTTCCATTATCAAGGTGAGGTGAATTTAGGATGAAGTGGACTGACTAATTGCCCCACTTCAGACTTCTTTTTCTTTTTGCCAAAAATCTCAAAAGCTAGTATTATTATGAATTTCTTGAAATAAATCTTCTATATCGACCAAGGAAAATGATACAAATAACATCTCAAGTATTCACAAATACAGAGGAACAAAATTCCCATTGAATATCTGGGGAGATCAGGGAAGTAAATTCTGAAGCTCGTATTCCCCAGCTAAACTGGGAGACCACCTTCTGCTGCCAGCTTTAACCGTTGATTACTTGATTATGCTCTGCAACCTTGTAATCTACAATCTCACTAAATAGCTGTGAATCCAAAACACAATCAGGGCGTCCATAGACAGCAGCTTGGACACTGTCCATGGGTTTGGTTATCTCACGTCCAGAGAACCCTTTTGTTTTTTTAGCAGCCTCTCGGATCACATCTTCAGAGATATCATTGACGGTTATTTTTTGTGGCCTCTTGTGACATTACCTATCGAGGCGACCCATAGACCCAGTAAAAACCAGGCTATTCCACCCACCCATAAGGTTAAACCTCAAACCCACACCAATGCTTAACCACTAGACCAACCTCCCGGGTTAATACCACCGATTTCGATAGCATTTATGTTGTAATTCTACTGTTCTTTTCAATCTTCAGCAATCTACCATACGATTTTACAACATGGGTCCTTAAAACATCATTCAAATGGGTGATGAGTTTCAAATGAAATGAATGCTGGAGTTGTCAAATCAAAATAGTTGAAATATCAAAATGAACAAAATAAAATTCGTCGAATTCTTCTTATTCAGTATGGTTTCAAGACTGGACAGCAGATTTTGATACTTTAGAACGACAGAAATACAAAAATGAATCCCGAAGCCAATACGAAACTTTGCAATGGAAACTCTTCTAAATGCCCCTTTTCTTGCTCCTTGAAAAATAGAAAGAAAAAAAAATAGAGCATAGGATTCTCTCCCAAAATCTGCTTCTTCAGACCCAACGATTCGTACCATCTCAAAATCAATACCATTATCAAGGTGAGGTGAATTTAGGATGAAGTGGACTGGCTAATTGCCCCACTTCAGACTTCTTTTTCTTTTTGGCCAAAAATCTCAAAAGCTAGTGTTATTATGAATTTCTTGAAATAAATCTTCTATATCGACCAAGGAAAATGATATAAATAACATCTCAAGTATTCAAAAATATAGAGGAACAAAATTCCCATCGAATATCTGGGGAGATCAGGGAAGTAAATTCTGAAGCACGTATTCCCCAGCTAAACTGGGAGACCACCTTCTGCTGCCAGCTTTAACAGTTGGTTATGCTCTGCAACCTTGTAATCTACAATCTCACTAAATAGCTGTGAATCCAAAACACAATCAGGGCGTCCATAGACAGCAGGCCATGAGTACTTAGGCTATCTCACATCCAGAGAACCCTTCTGTTCTTTTAGCAGCCTCTCGGATCACATCTTCAGAGATATCATTGATGGTTATTTTTTGTGGCCTCTTGAACAAAGATCCCCTACTAGACCCATTGTCCCCTTCACTAGAAAGATAATTGCTCAGATACAGGTTGAGCAATTTAAACCGCTCCTCTTCCCCTGGCAACAGGAACTGATTGTATCACTTCATCGATACAATCAGTAATAGCACTATCAAGATCACCTGGCCTGTTTGTAGCAAGGACAAGTACAGTCCTTTGACTGATCCCCAGTGTGGAGGAGCAATGCATTTAGAGCACTTCACTGAGCTTCGCTCATATGCATACTGTTACGCCTGCATCAGATCAATAATACCATTATCATCCTGATTACAAAGAAATTACTCGGAACCATAAAGGTAAAGCAAAAGTCTAAATTCTTCATCCCACAAGAACTAACATTCTTCCAAACTATTTCAGAAATTCATCATGTTATAGACAATAAAATGTTAATTTGGTTTTTGTTTCAAATGGGTGAAATGCCTGCAAATGCAAGTTGAACTCAGAGCGCCACCCTGATAATTTCATGCATTATATGATACACGCAAGATTACACACCATCTATAAACAAGAGTATCACTTGATTTCAGTTTACCAGGAACTTAGAGCAACAAGATGATGTTAACTTACTCGCTTAGGAAAGCATCCGCCTTGTCAATAAAAAGCAGCAAGCCTTTCTGTGACTTCTTAGCCCAATCAAATATCTTATGGATTTTCGTAACAGCTTGTGCGCGTAGAGGTGCAACGTCTCCTCCTGTCATCATGACATAACCCAAACCCTTTACAAGAAGATCAGAGATCAAAAAAGGTAAAAGGCTGACAAGAGAATTGGAAAATATAACTTTGCAAAAGAAAAACAAAATATGAAGAAAAAGAAACCAAGGTGCTTCAAAACCTTTAAATCCTAACAAAGCATGTCATATCGTTTTATTTTTATATTTAAGAAGCATAATGATCATGTAGATTTGAGCCAAGCATCATGATCACAATATATATATTTCAGAATGTTCTTTATATCCTTTTACCGGTTCCAATCGGTAAAGTGGAAGAAGAAATCACTCAATTCAAAATTGGAGCACATGTTAGTAAGAATTGTATGGTTTCTACGCTTAAATGATTCCTTGACAATTCCAAGTATACCATAGAGATTATTACACACATGTTGTGTTGATTTTGATATATCCCATCCATTTTCCAACAAGCCTTGGCTTTAATTAGATCCTCCAAAGAACCCCAAATTGCATAGAGAGTCAAACAAAGCCCTAGCTTCAGACTAGTCCATAATGCCCAGTCTAAAGCGTCATGCCTTTTTATGAAGAAACACAGTAATAAACTTCCTGGAGTGTACTCTTGCTGTCTAAGTGACTGAAAACAGAGCAGATGTAATGAAAAAAGGCATTATACAAACCTGGTTGTGTAAATTCCTGCAGCCAATGTGGTAGCTCCTCCAACAGTCATAATCAACTTTGATCCGTTAATAAAGTCCTAAAACCACCTATAGAAGCAATTTATATCCAATAATTAAATACTGTTCAACAAACATGCCAAGACTCTTGAGTTACAGGAATGCAGAAAACTAAAGCAAGAGACTGATATTTGAGTATAAAATCCATTTCAGCTGTTATAGAGAAAACTCTGTGATTCATCCGTGGTTTTGTAAACTTTTGAACAAGTGTCTAATTCCACACATAACCAAACCATTTTTCATCCAAGGTACATACTTAATGTCGCCAGATCAGCCCTGTAATTGAGACAACAATAAATTGAGAAACACGCTAATCAGCAGTTTACCTTCAATGTGACTAAAGGTTGAAGCAAGCCATTTTTCTCTTTCACCATTTATGTGTTCAATTAGCATTCATCTGTTATGTTCCCCAGTCAATTTCGCCTCATGGACCCGACCATCAGCCTAGGCCATGGCTTTAACTCTAATTGTCTCCTGTTCTATTTCAGCTCTCTCTTTCTCAGTCTGACATTGTTGAGCCTGGATCTGCTCCTCAGTAGCCCGTCTCGCTTGTTCTTTTAGTATTGAAGACTCCTCCTGCATCTTAACCAATTCAACATTATGTTGCCCCTGAGCATCATGATCTGTCTGCAAACAATGACAACAAGCAAATAATAAATGTAACTTGCTTTGCAAGAACATATGTTGGCTAACAACTTCAAACTGACTTAAAGTGAGCTAAGCTAGCTACACTTGCTTGTATCATTGAAAGATTTTCACAAACAATAATATACAAGTCAGATATGCAAATCTGAGTGTTCAGCATTCTTATAAAATATACTTGTTGACCTAAGCCTTAGCAATTCAGTGACATTAACTGCACTAGCAAGACATTTTTTTTCGTATGGCAGCTGAAAATGCAAAAAAGGTTTCAAATAAAGTCCTAAAACTTTCTCCAAAGTAAGAATGAGAGGTTATCCCAACCTGCATTCTTTTCCTTGCCAACTCATCCCCGTGTCGCAACTTTAGCACCTTTGCCTGTGCCTGTTGCTGAATCAGATTTCTTTGTTCTTCATGTAATTTCCGCTGCCTGTCCTGCCAATACATAAACTCATAGCATAAGCCAAAATAGCCACAAATTTTCACAACATACCAATCTTAAACCCTTTTAAACACGCCAATCAATCACCACATAAATTTCAAGACAAACACATTAAGAAGGAAACCAAGAAGCACAGTAAACTTCAAAAGAAAAAACGCGTGCAAGATAACTTTATCACTCGCAATATCAATTTGAGCTTGAATTACTTCATAATGAGATTTCTCCGCCGCAACTTCTGCCAATCGTGACTGCTCTTGCTTCCTCATAACATCAAAAACCTAAAAAGGCAAACATCATAAAAACCCACCACAGCAAATTCACATTTTGGGTTTCTAAATTCAGGTAAACATAATTGATTATATAATCTAAACCAAAAACAAATACTTCAATTTCATTTCCTCAAATTTGAAAACAATAAATTTAAAAAATTTAAAATCGCAATTGAAATAAAAAAAAAAATAATTGAAACCTGTTTAGCGTGTGGAGAGCTATTAATTTCACGAAGAGCTTTAGCCCCACTCTCCAAAGCCTCCGGGTCAAAACCCGCCCCTTTCGGGTCTTCAGGTTCAGGTTTAGCATCGGATTTCGGATTCGCTGTTTGACCCGCTTGTTGTTGCTGCTGTGAAGGAGAAGAAGAGAAAGGATTGAAGCGAAACGAGGAGTCGGCTAACGGAAGAGCCGAGTCAGGGTGAAAAGTAAAAACAATATTACGACTTTGTTTTTCTTCCTTTTCTTTTTCTGAAGAATTATACATAACTTCATTTTTTTAAATATATGAGTAAAATTTTTATCATATTTCTGTTTCTAAACTAATATGTTAAAAAAATTGAATATTTATTTATTAAAAAAATAAAATCACTTTTATGTTGTAATATAATTATTGTATGCTTGTAACATCTTATATTTATTTTGAAAATAAAAAGATTTAATTAAGAACACTGTTTTCTGTTGTTATAATAACTACTACTGTTTTCTTCTTCTTTTTTTATTTAATACAATGAGGTGTATTTTATGTCAAAATTATATTTTTTTTTATATTAACATGGATGTCGGGGTTAACTTGTGTGTATCTCGATTAATCTCACGGACCCTGAAATTAACGATCATATAAGCCTCCAGTAACTCTGAGATTTGTGAAACTCGAACTAATGATTTCTACAGAGCAAATCTAAAGCCTGATCAGTTGGTCTATACTCTTCAAGGTTAAAATTATACTTAAATTGTGTAGTTTTATGTTATAAATTAGTTAAATTATGAAATGATGAGATGGATTTTTAAGATACCACAAGTAAATATCATTATGTTATAATTATAATATATTCAAATAAGATGATCAATTGTACGTATAAATTTGATGTTGTAAACATCTCTCTTAATAGAAGCTCCCTAATAAAGCGCGAAGTATGGGAGTGGATTGAGTTTGTTAAACTTTGATAAGGATAAGGATTGATATTTGTTACGTCCAAAGTTATCTTCGAAGAAAAATTCTTGTCTCATTATGAAAAGTGAAATAAGCTTGTCCAATATTATGGACAAAAATAGTTTTTTAAAAATTGTACATGTAGGGGCTAAATTATAAAAGAATTGATTTAAAGACTAATTTGTACATACCATAAATTCAAGAGGAGCAAAACAAATTCTAATAAGAACTAAAATATAATTAAAAAACATTGGAATGCAAATAAATTGTTGAAAAAATCTCAAAGATCAAAATCACCCTTTTCAAAAAGATCCCTTGATGTTGTCCAATAATATCATAAAATATCAAGTCTAGTTTAGTGTAATCAAGTCCATGATATTATAAAGTGTTAATAAAAATTATATTTTGATATCTTAGTTAACAGTTTAAGTAATATCATAAAATATCGAGTCTAGTTTAGTGTAATCAAGTCCATGATATTATAAAGTGTTAATAAAAATTATATTTTGATATCTTAGTTAACAGTTTAAATTATTAGATGATATGATATCAGAGTCTTATTGATCAAACACTCACGCATTCGAATCTCTTCTTTTTTATTTTATTATATAAAAATTGAGCACAAAATCATGTGAGTATGTTCAAATTTCAAATCTAAAATGTTTAATTTGAGGGAATGTATTAGAGATAATTATATAAATTATATTTTGAAATCTCATATAACCGTTTAAATTACTGAGTGAGATGGTTTTTTGATATAAATTAATGTTTGTTATTGTGATAACATTACTTTTTAAAATAGTTTTTACTTAAAAATATATTAAAATAATATATTTTAAATTTTTTTAAAATTTATTTATAATATCAGCATACTAAAATAATCTAACAACATTAAAAAAAAAATTAATTTAAAAAATATTCAAGTTTTTACCAAAGAAACACTACCTAAACTTCATTACTTTCTTTGCCTCTTATTACCATATTTGATCATGGACTTTTTTGCATTCACTGTGTTCGACGATATTATAATCTTACGATGTCCGGTTGCGTTAGAGAGCAATAAACACCAATTAACTTGAAGGGGCCCCACTTCCATCAGCTCTGTACTGTTTATGTCATCTTCACCTTAACTGAAAAATAGAATCTTAATTATTAGTATTTGCTTCTGCAACGCTTGCTTAGAGAATCAATCATTCTGTACAGTAAAGGGCTTGCATGAAAGTCTTTTACATTGAAAGTCTAAGCTGGACTGCTGATGATTAGGGTTACAGTACTGGAGGTGTTTGGTAGATGGGAGGGTGATAAATATAATTTCAATACCATGTGTGTGTGTGTGTGTAGATAGAGTGTGTGTGTTTGGTGCGATTATCTATCGTTGGTTCGATTTGAAGCAATTCAGGTGACTTGTGCCTACATTTAATGATTGGAAATTGTCTTTTTATTCTTGGAAAATAGCTCAATAATATATGTTTTCGGGGTCCGTTTCCTTACACTTTTCGGATGAAGTTTTGATCATGGCCCTAGGTAAATGGTAATTCTTCTTGTGGGTTTCTTCATTGTATTTCCTTCATAATGAGCTTAGGGTTCCATGCTCTTTTTTGCACGTTTCTAATAAACTTTGCTTATATAGTAAATTCATTGCACTGATATAATTCTACAAGGAGAGTTGCAACATATAGGATAAACAAGTAAGGGCAGGGAAATATTAACTCGGTGAAAAATTTGACTTTTCCAACACTTTTTTGCATATAGTAGTGGTGGACACGTAGTGTTTTCAATTACTTGAGCTAGTTTCTGCTGCATCTTGTAATTTGCTGTAGCTTTTGCTACTTTATGAGCCTGCAAGAAGGCAGTAGGGAGTAAGAAATTTTAGACCACAAAAAATTGAAGATCCAAGTAATGGGTAGTGGTTTGGTTATGAAGTTTAAAATCTCTGAAGCAGCTAGAAGTTCCAGGTAGGATGGAAAAGCACTGAACATGAATAAAGACAATTTGATGCATAATAAAGAATTAAAAAGATTTGAATAAACTACTAATTTTTCTTTGCAAAAAAAGAGTCGGATTAGATCTCATGTGGGCTATCGAGAGACAGGATAACAAGTTTTAACAGATGGTGGTCAGGCATAGCCTTTTCAATTAAATATATATTGATGAGCAGTTCAGTGAACAGGTTGTTGGCTTAATGATCAGCTGGGAAAGTTAATTGCCCACAAGAATCTGACACTTCACGAGTTTCCCATCCTCACTTTTTTGGATTATTCTATGGTCCCATATTGCCAAGAATTTAATGACGGTGCAGAATTTGATGGACTATTATTCCCCATGAAATATATCCTGAAAGATCAAAACTCTACATTTCCAGTTTCCTGGCTTAAATGATACTGCAGGCAGCACTTGTTTGATAACTACTAGCACGTTGGCAGCAATCTTAAATGTTAGAAGCAATAATTAAATGGCGTTTAAAATCAGGGATACAAGCTGTGATGGGATTAGTTTGGTTTGATGGCTGAAAGTTAGTGGTGAATTACCTTGAGCTTGTCACCGATGCCTTAGTTGCTGTTTCCACTTGACCTGTAATTAGGGAATGGAACCCGACCAGACTCAATTTCCCTGACATCCTTGATGAGAATTTCATAGTGCCTCTCCACTTCCTCTGCAGATTTCCCACCCACAGCTTTGGCAACATTATGCCAGCGGTCAGGGGTGTCCTTATCATACAAAGCCAGGGCCTTTTCGAATAGTTTGTTTTGCTTGGGGGTCCAAGAGGAACTACAGTTACGTGAAGAGTTGAGAGAATTGGATGCCATTGGTGAAAAAATCGAGTGCAATCGTAGCACTTTTGAAGGTAAAGGGTGTTGACAGGTTTTGGGGGTTGACTGGGAAAAAAAAAGGTAAAAAACTAGCTCAGAACCCCAATATGCTTGAATTCCACAAAAGAGAAATGAGGGTAAAGATGGTTTGTTAAGTCAAGGAAGATGACTTGGAAGAAAAGGGAAGGTATGGGGAGGGATCACAGAGGGAGCTCATTATAAGCAGGAAAGAGTAGTGGGGTAAAGACAGTTGGGAGAATATATCTTCCAAAAGAGCAGAATATAGCGTGACTCGTCCACTTAGGAACCACATGATGAAGCAGGACAAGGAACAGTGAATGAGAGGGAAGAATCAGTATCAAAGGACAGGCTCTTTATTTTCTTAACCAAACAATATTCTGGGTTTTTATCATTGGCAAGTGGGATTTCCCTTTTTTTACTGGTCGGTGGATACTAAGATCAGATGTTCTATGTCATGTAATTATAGCTGGAGCCATTTTACAACCTGTTGTCTTCTCACAATGTTATGATTACACTCCTCTTTGCTCTGCTGTTAACTGTGGCAATTCAAGACATGATCTCTCTTTTAAACGAGAAACATGGTACTTTTATGTAGTCTCCAAAGGGTACTTTGTCGAATGGAAGCTCAAGCAACTTGTGTAGGAATTCCTACCTTGAATTTCTGAGACAGAGAAGTGGAACAGATAGTTGTTTCCGATACTATGTATATATTTTCTGTCAATTAAAACCCTATGCTTGTGAATGGATTCTTTTTCATGTCCTCGTTAGCTGCTACTATGAATAGCTCTGGATGGCTTGTTGCAACAACATTTAACACCTTGTTTGGTCGCACAATCATTGGAGCTGAGCGCTGAGAACTTTCAGCAAGTAGGGCTCGTTGTCCTTCTATGGGAGTGTGGGAGCTGCAGTTACAATAAACATAGGTTTGACTCTCCCAGTTAGGAAGGAAAACGCCTTTCCCTGTTGTTGCTTGATTCTCAGATAATTCTATCAGTATTTGTTGCTATAATACCTTCATACAAATGAATATTTCCAATCTAACCAGGGCCTCAGGGATGTGCGTGTGCGTGTGCGCTAGTAGATTGAGATATCACAAATTTATTTTGTAACTGTAGGAATAGGAAGACAGACACCCTCTTGAGCTTTCCCCCCTTCCCTTTTTTTTTTTTCCCAGTTCCCTCAGGGAAAAGCCAGAGGGGGTGGGGCGGTATTTTCTTTTCAGTTTTAATGTCGATTTTGACATTATTAATATGTTTTTTTCGCCATTGTTCAAAGATTGAAAATGGTAAAGGAATTCCCTTTTCATTCTTAAAGTCGATTTTGACATCAATTTCATTTGTATTTGGAATGTAAAAAAAGTTTACAAGAAGAGGCCAAACAGAAAAAACTAGATCATTACGGTACAACGCTTCTTTTTTTTGGTAAAAAAATAATTAAATTATATTAGAGTTAATTTTATGTAACCCGGTTAACTTGACGAGTTTAAAGATAACTTGAATAATTGTAAAAAAAATATAATTGAGTAAAAAAATTCAAGACAACTTGTTTTAAAAAAAAATTATTAAGATAAAAATATACTAGATTGACTTGGGTTAATTTGTCAAATCTGTGACCCAAATCATGAGACCGGGGATAACCCGATAAAAAACAAATCAAAACTAAATATGAAACTTAATTCCCAATTATATCAATATTAAATGATGAAATTAAAAAAAAATCAATTAAAAAAAATCAAAAATCAAACAACTCAAGTCAATTCGGATTAACCTGTCAAAGTTGCAACTTAGGTCATGTGATTGGGATAACTCCATAAAAAGCAAATCAAAACAAATTATGAAACTTAATTTCTTTTAATTTATACTATATAATATTATGGATTAAACGGAGGCAAGGGACCTAAAATAAAGTTGCAATCTCTAACTTTTATTTGTCTTAAACTCTACGTCAAGTCATAAAGGATAGTTTTTAATAGGATGGGTTTCACTTTTAAGAAAAACAAAATATTTTAGTGGAATTAAGAGTTATAAAATTGTTTTCATTGTTTATTTACATCCTCGTGTAATCATTGTTATTGTTAGCGAATATACTCTGTAATAGATAAGTTAATTATACGTAATATTGATTTTACTCATATAAAATATATTTATAATTAATAAATGTTTTTTTATCTTAAATATTCATTTATATATTTGATTAATAAATCTAATATTTAAAGAATGAATCTAAAGTAAAGATAAAGTTCATAAAATAAAAATAATTCGCATAAAAAATTATAAAATTATTATAATTATGAGATTCATTTTGCATCAAAACATTGTTTGTAAATGTTCATGATCAATATTCTATTAAAACTAAACATTAATTAGAATTGTTGAAACCGGTTCATATTATATTTCTTCTTTTATGAAAAGAAAAGGTTGCTCTCATAAACTGAGATGTGAAGGATACCTGAAACCAATATGCAAATGCTTTTTAGATGACTTGTACACTGACCTAACCCGCAAGAGAAATTCATATGGAGAAATCACTAATGTATATGCAAAGACTCATGTAATAGTTATATAAGTGATTCTTAAACTTAGATCACTAAGTTATCTTATATAGAAAGTGTTATGTTTTGACCTTAACCACATGTTATTTTAATTAAGGGTAACAAACAGACAGATATTGCATATAATATAAACTATATAAATCTATTTGAGTAATTAAGAGATGATTCACCACCCTAAATGAATCAAGAAAAATATTTCATATGTTCTCAAAGTGAAATGAGATTTAAAAAGAGTTTTCAAATCTTATTCAAATAATTAATAATTATAGTATTGAGAACAAAAATAATTTAATAAAGCAAATATGTTTCATGCTATAATATCTAAATCAAAACATTCTTGATGAAGGAATAATAATTAAATTGAAAAACTAGTTACTGAAAGGTTAAGTCAAACTTCTTATGACTTTTCATTATTTAAGGAATCATGACAGATTGCTAGACATTGTACTTAATGTTGAAATATAAATCAATTAATTGTTGAATAGCTAATAAATTAAATTATTTAATTTACTTAATCTTATTTTATTTAGGATTATGATTTCTATTTAGGTTAACTTATTAAAGAATCTAAAGGGTCATACATATAAGAATCATTGGTCATAAATTAAAATGGGATAAATAATCAATTGTGACTTGATTGTAAATAAAACTGAGGACTAGAATGTAATTAATATAAGAGATTGCAATTTTAGACCTAGAAAAAATCAGGTAGGGATTGAATAAATTTCTAAAATTATCTTAAAATAATATATGTGATATTATTTAAGGGGTAAATTGATATTTTATTATTTATATAGTTTTTAGATTTTCCTATAAATAAAATACTATACACTTATACCTTTTATTTTTTAAATATAATAGTACAACAGTACAATATAGAAACAACTAAACACAAAACAAAAAAACTAGCACTTAAAGGTATAATAATCATTTTTTTTCTAAAAAGATTTAAAAGATTTTTAATTAGTAGTTCGAGTGAATTGCATTAAAGATTAAATACTTAGAAGGTTTGTGATTTCCGACAACTTCGCTTTAAAACAATTATTTAAAGCTGAAAAAACATTTAATTTTCCAGTAATTTTTATATAAATTCGAAACTTTATACATCCGTTTAACAAAATTTTTACAACTCTCAAAAAAAAATTTAAAACTTATTATTTTTACTCCATGTATATGCACTGAGAAGCCGAGCAATTATTTCTTTCTTTGTTTGTTTGTTCACTTTTTGTAGCTTCATCTCAGTACACTAGTGCCCAGTCCTCCTGCACCTTTTTGTGGCTATTAACTTGCTTCATCATCCAGCTGTTTGGTGAGTTATTGATGGGTTGGTATGTAAACCATTCAAGTTGGTTTTTCTGTCAATGTTCATTTAACTGGACCATTTTAAAATCTAAAAAGATCTTGTTCCTGATAGTTCTTATATTTAGTTCATGTTTTCTTTTTTCTTTTTCTTTTTTTACCACAGTGCACAATTTATAACTCGATGCTTCCACTTGCACCAAAATTAAATGAATTTCTTACTGGAAAGTAGAAAGTTAAAGAGCGAGAGAGAGAGAGAGAGAGAGAGAGCCCATCGTTATGTGAGGTATATGATCAGCTTGAGATAATAATATCTTGGCCAGATACTGAGGACCTCATTTGCCTAGCAAGCAAGTTGCCTCTCAACCTTTTGCAAGTGGAGCTGTCCTGTCTTGTTTCACAGCAAAGAACCAGAAATTTCTTTCTGAACCAAAGAGTACGGAAATTAGATTTCTAGCTACTTCCCCATGCTTTGTCTTATTAGGCTGTTCGTTTTAGTTGATAGCCATGTAATATTATGTTTTATGTTTTATATTTTCTAAAGACCTGCGCTATAAGCTATTATTTACGAGGGATAAATTCTTCCATATCTCTTACAAGGCATTGAAAAGGTCAGCGAATGTCATTGAACGTACTGGATGTTTGAACTCCATGCCTCTTACGAGCGTTGAAGGGCATTTCAAATGTCCAGCAGGTTTATTATATATATACTTGCCACGAGTTTCTATGGCAGCTATTATTTATTATAGACACTGTCAAGGGAATCTCTATTGAACTCCTAATCGACCTGCATGAAAGAAAATCCCACGGAATATTTTCTTTTCTTTTCTTTTCTTTTCAAGTCCCGTGGAGTACGTTTCGATTTCCAAATCTGAACCTCGCATTTGGAAAGGTGTTAATAAGGTGGTGATAAAGGTTTTGTGAGTGTAAGACGTCTCCACAGTCACACAGAGCTAGCCTTTAGAGAACATGTGATTGCTAACGCTGGAGCTCTTGCTTATGGGTAGCAAATGAAGAGATTGCATAATTAAGCAGGCGAAGTGCAAACCACTTTTCTTGAGAATCTTTGAAAGAGAGCAATTGGCCAAATTAAAACATAATACTAATGATGCCTGAATCTGCTTCTGGCAAACACAAGGATCTTCAGTGATCTAGTTTCCCAGCTATAAGCATACAGGGATGTGAGGAGTAGATACCTACAGGGTAGACTTTAGAGTACTGGTCGTATCTATTGTAGTCTATGGATTGGACAAAATACTGTGATTACGTGAAATAGCAAGCAAACCATATAAGCTTCAAGAGATAGAAGATGTGTGGCTTGAATTATCCGGATAAGATACGATGCATATACTTGTGATCTTGGCCATAGCTTCCAGGGCTTCTGTTCTGAATGTTTGGTCTTGCACTCTAATCTCTAGTCTGGTTTCTGTCTTATAGCCTTCAGTGAAAGATCATGTGGGGCAGGGAATTTTCCCAGTTACATCAACTGTCTAGCTGCATACCCCTGGTCTTAAAGCCTCTATACTCTTCTATTTTCTTAGAGTCATTATAAAACAACTCTGAATCATGAATTTCAACCCTTTTTTTTTATTTATTTAAATAAGTTGAGAGGCACGACTTGAACTTGAGATCGGCATATTCCATTATTTGGAGGTGAGTTCCATTTAACCAAATACACACGTTGCTAATTCCAAGTTTATTTGTGAAATGTATGTGTAGTTAATAATACCAGTTTGTAATGATTCTGTGTATTGCTAATCCGCAGAGCCTGATTGATAGTGTTATAAGCCTAGGAGCTCTATCTCCTCATCATATGTTGATGTGTTATGATATATATTGTATTGTT
>Ga0325405_1001565_pt1 | contig 23303 bp, 15 predicted proteins | sample PopdelMetagenome_21_FD_205663 | JGI IMG/M metagenome (GOLD analysis project Ga0325405, IMG submission 205663) | Populus deltoides microbial communities from Bellville, Georgia, United States - Xylem-Control-R2 | ecosystem: Host-associated > Plants > Phyllosphere > Stem > Wood/Secondary xylem...
GATGTATATATATAGGTCTTGTATTCTTTTCTTTGTTTCAAAAAAAAAAAAATAATCTCCAGATTTTAATTCGGAATTATCTTTCAATATTTGTTTGGTGTATAAGTAAAGATGAAGTTCAATAAAGTGACCAGGATACTCTTAGGTGTCACAATCATTACCCTACTGGTAACATCAATAGCAGCAGCAGGTAGCGGAGGAGGTGGCGGAGGTGGAGGTGGGGGTGGGGGTGGGGGTGGGGGTGGTAGAAGTGGTGGGGGTGGAGCGAGTGGAGGTGGTGGTGGGGGTGGTGGTGGGGGTGGTAGAGGTGGGGGTGGAGGGAATGTAGTAGGTGGTGGTGGGGGTGGTTGGGGTGGTGGGGGTGGAGGTGGTGGAGGTGGTGGTGGTGGTGGTAGAGGTGGGGGTGGAGGGAATGTAGGTGGTGGTGGTGGTGGTAGAGGTGGGGGTGGAGGGAATGTAGGTGGTGGTGGTAAAGGTGGGGGTGGGGGGATGGGCAATGGAAGTGGTGGTAAGGGTGGAAGTGGTGGTAAGGGTGGAGGTGAAGGTGAAAGTCCTGCAAGTGATGAGGGTACCCCAGAGATAGGAAGTAGCCCTGGAACACGCAGCGTTGGAGGCGGCGATACCAATACCGTTCCTTGGCCAGTACTGAGAGGTTCTGATCATGTTAGAAGGAATTCAGGTTCTGTGTCTGTTGCAAGGGACGCTTCTTCCATGTTGCTGCAAATTCCTATAACGTTTTGCATTTTCTTTGTGTTAATGTATTAGGTTAAAATACTTTTAATATTGTTAAATTAATCCCTTTTTAAAATAAGAATATATTTTGTAAGAATGTTAAGGATATTTGTAATATCATCTAACTTTTAAATAGTTATTATAATTACATGATATTTCAAGAAGATTATTATAATTTATTTTTATGAAGAAAAAAAAATTAAAACCTTTCCTGGTGCCAACCAATCTCATTTAAAGTTTATTTTACAAATCCATGTGTATATTTCCTTAATTTGGGAGGGTGATGGTTCATGAATGAAAATATTATATATATATATATATAATTTTTTAAAAAACTCATGTTTAAAAGGGTTAAAAATAGGATAACATATCTAAACTTGAAAGAACTTGAAAGAAAATAAAGTCTAAATAACAGGCTTGTTTTTAAGCCCAACATCCTAGGATGAACACAAATATCATTGGCCATCGACTAGTCAAGTAAATTATCCTGGTCATTTGAACGCAGGTGCCACTAGCTATCGGCTAGTCAAAGTAAATTATCTCAGACATCTGAACATAGATAGTACTAGCCATCAGTTATTTAAAATAAATTATTTTGATTATTTGAACACAGATGCCACTAACGATCGACTAGTTAAGATAAATTATTCCGGTTGTTTTAATCCAATTTTGAGTTTTCCTTAATTTTTTTTAAATAAAATAAAAAGGGTAAAAAAGAAAAACATATATATAATATAAGATTGAAAAAATAAAAATATATTCTACATTAATCAAGCATGCACAATTTTTCAGAACTACAGTTGGATGAACAAATTAAGATCTTGTTGAAGAAACATTGGAAAATAATTTGAGAATGTGGTGAAGACAACACAAATTAAGGTTCAGTTTCCTTTGCCCCCGCGATGCGCAGTAAACCCATCCCCAACAGTGCAGTAATGTTGGTGTACTTTTTTTCTTTCATCAGACGTCGAACAAATTTGAGTTATAATTATCTCCAGCCAAAGCGTCAGGAAAAGGAGAAAAATCAAAAGAAGATTAGATGATTGGATAGGATTCTTATATCCCTCGTAAAGCCGAATGGAATTAGCTTCAAGAGAGGCAGGCCCTCTTGAACCCTTAAGCATTACCTGAGTTGTTTTCCAAAAGAATTATATCCCTTGAAACTCAGATCACAACCTTCAAAAAAGAAAAAAAGAAGAAGAAAACGAAACAGAGCCATCATTCAGCCCCCAAAGCTTTCCCTGGAGTTTTTTTTTTTTTTTTTAATTCGTCAGCTTTACCAGGTAGTTCTAGCGTCGAGTAAGAATTCAAAGAGCAATAAAATCTTCACTACTACGACCGGTACGCCGTCTTGCAACCCTCACTTCTGTATTCAATATGAGGCTACATCGAGCATGCTGCTTCTTCATGGGTTCCTTGGTGTTTTAGGTAAGAGAAAAAGATGAATCTTTTGAACTGTTAACCATCGGGTTCAAGGGGTGAATTCTCCCTTGGTTTCTTAATTTTGTTGCTTTTATGCTTTTTTTCTTTTGTGTTTTTTTACACGTAAAAGAAAAAAAAGTATAATAAATATGCCTTTGTCCTTGGTCAAGATATGGCAGTATATTATGTTAAAAAAAGTAAATGTTAATTTATTTTTTTAGTTTTGCTTATGGCAAAGTACTTAAAAAAAATTTCACTGTGGTGTATTAAGACATTGCATGTAAAAGAAACTTTGCTTTTCATGAAACAAAAAAAATCTAAGAACCTATGCATGTTTTAGCATTGACCTTTTTTTTAAGCATTATTTTATATATAGATAAAAAATAACACAAAAATATTTTGCTAATATTTTTTTTGACTTTATAACAAGTTTATAAAGTTGATTACGACTTTACCAAAATTAAAAGGCTCGTTGGGCCGACATCCAATATATGTGTGTGATAATTCAAATAAATTTACTTTATTGGTGTTAGAATTAGAAATATTTGTATTCACTAATATCAAAATTTGAAAAACCCTCGATAGTCACTAATATTATAGTTAGGAATATTGACACTAGAATCGGAAATAGTTTTAAAACCCTAATATTCACCAACACCATAATCAGGAATATCGTACTTGTTCTTCATATATTCACCGAAGCCAAATGGAAATATTGTATTTGAATATTCAATGATGTCAGAGTCATGAACGAATATTTGTATTTGAATATTCAATGATGCTAGAGTCATGAATATTATAGGCAAACCATCAATAGCATAATATAACAAATCCTTAGCAAATTAAGATAAAACTAACTATGCAGTCTACTCAAGTAGGACGCTTAAGGGGTGATAGTATTTTCTCTTTTGCGTAATCAGTCCCGTACCATAGAATCTCTGTTGACCAGTTAGAGTTCCTAGTGATCGTAATACTAGGTGACAACTCTTTAAACCAGACTTTTCCCTTTCTAAGAACAAGATGCTAGATATATGTTCGTTTTCCTTAAAAATTTAAGGTAGTCGCGATGTCGGGTGCAACAGAATTGTGACTCTACTGGGGACAATTTTTTTAGACTAAGATTTGTTTTTTGTTTGTTAATTGCTATAATATTTGTTATGTTGTGTTCATTTGGTTATCATTTTTTTACAGCTTTAACATGCATATTTACTCATGTTATCATGCATATATTGGCTATGAATTTGTGCCTTTACACATTGAATATACACAATATCAACTTTAGATTAGGTGAAGAAGTAACGGTACCCCCAATGGTTTTAGTCTAGGTAAGACTTATAAAACTATCCAACTCTCGCTTGATTGTTTACATGGTAGTCGTTGATATGCCAATCTAATATTACTCAAGGCCGCTATCTTCACACTTCTTGTAAGCCTTATATCGACCTTTCGAGGATGATCACTAGGCATGCGAGAAACCCTTTGAAACTAGGTGGTAAACTACTCCATGCACTTAATGGCTAGAACCTACTTATTAGGTTGTGCCTCATATAAATTTCACCAAGGCAAGCTTAACATGTAGCATCTTAATTATAGGACTTGTGGTGTCGCGAGGGCGATGTCAGGATTAGCGCGCTTTGAAATGAAAGTGTAACAACCTGGCTTTTCAAGCCCAAAACAGCGGTGTATACACACACACACACACACACACTTGACACACATTATGTCAGTAATCGGTGAATCTGTTCTCTCTCATTATCAAGATACAATCCATACACCAACATCAAACAACATTTCATTTAAAAATGAATCTTATATGTACATATAATATTATGTTTGCATGATTATGAGTTCACATTAAAAATATACATATATAGACATGAGTTTGCATTCCTATCCTACTAATAGTCATCACGAATTTAAATAGAAAGATCTAAAATGCAACTACATGATTCCTTGCAAAAGTAGGTTCTCGTGTATTGGGTTTCCTAGGCACCTCATTGGTGTGACGTATCTGTTGTAGTACAAAACAATTATAAGAATGTGATTACTTAATAATAATAAGCAGTCTGGCAATTTAATGAAGCATTAACATTATCCCATGTTTGAAGCGTAACATTCGTAGTTCCTTTATGTACTTGGTATGCACGACTTGTAGTACATATAAATGCATCAATTCTTGCAATCAACCATAATCTTAAATTCATTTGTCCTCTTAAATCATCAATAGCCGAGGTTAACTGTTCACTCATCCCGACCATCCACTTCGGATGCCATTAGCCGAATCTAATCAAATGAATTAGATACCATTAGCCGAAGCTAACTGTTTGTCCCGGCCATCCATTCGGATACCATTAGCCGAAGCTAATCGATCATTTGCCAACATTTACCCATTTGGTAGTTTGATATCTATACTAACACAATACGATAACAATTCATGATAGAGCATTTCATAAATCAACGTTATGAAAAAGGAAGGTTGAAGTCACCTACTTGCTCCACCTGCGGGTTGTCCTTGTCCTGACGATGGTTCGATCCCGGCCACACCACCTAAGACATCAATAGTCACAAATCAGTACATTTGTATCTTTGAATCACATTCATCACCATACTTATTTCAAGAGTTCATATGTTCACATTCAAGTGTTCCACATTTTACACCATAATACAATGAAATTGTTACAAACATTTGACTCATTTCTGACTAGGAGGCCTATTGTAGAAATCGGCAGCGAAACCTGATTCGACAGACTACACAATTCGGCAGCAAAAACTAGTTCGCTGTAGGCTGCACAATTCGGCAGCGAAAAATGTTTCGTTGCTGGCGCCACAATTTCAGCAGTGAATGCTACTTCGTTGTAACCAACACGTTTTCGGCAGCGAATGCTAATTCGCTGCAGATAACTTAATTCCAGCAGCGAGTCACAAATTCACTGCAGACAATACAACTTCAACAATGAATCACAACTTTGGCAGCGAATGCAAATTCCCTGCAAACAACTCAATTTTGGTAGCGAATTACAAATTCGTTGTAGACAATACAATTTCGGCAGCGAATCCCAAATTCGCTACAAATTACACAATTCGGCAACGAATGTTAATTCGTTGCAAACAACCCCATTTCGGTAGCGAATTTCAAATTCGCTGTGGACAATACAACTTCGGCAGTGAACCCCAAATTCACTGCAGGACACACAATTTAGCAACGAATTAACATTCACTGCAAACAACTCAATTTCAGTAGCGAATTACAAATTTATTGTAGACAATACAACTTCAGCAGTGAATCTCAAATTCACTGCAGCACACACAATTCGGCAGCGAATGCTAATGCGCTGCAAACAACTCAATTTCAGCAATGAATTACAAATTCACTGCAGAATACACAACTTCGGCAGTGAATCACATATTCGCTGTAGGCATGCAATTTGACATTAGGTTCTAGCAAAGTCACATGATTTTAGCATGAACACACACACACACATGCATTAATCAATCCCAGCACATAATCTATTACAAAAGTCCAGTAGAATACACACATGCAATAATCAATTCCAGCACATAATCAATCACAAAAGTTCAGTTTTTGTTGGGAAGGAGGAAGATAAGAAAAGCATGCAGCAGCTGCTGGCAGACTTTAGGAAGAGGAAGGGTCACTTTCTCTCTCTCCTTGCATTCAAAAATCGGCAGCGAAAATAGTGTCACTGCCGATCCAGAAATCGGCAGCGATGGTGAGGTATTTTGGACTTTTTTTTTTTGTGTTTACAGAGAGCCTCCTATGAGGTATGTTGTTGGAATGGAAAGGATTTTGGGTTTAATCATAAAATTATGATTAAGGTTCACAAGTGGTCACCTAGTATTATGGTTACTAGAAAACCTATGGTCTGCGAGAGTCTAAGGATTGATTGTACAAAGGGAAGACGCATCACCCACAGTGCACCCTACCTCAGGTAAACTGCATTGTTGTTTGATTATTTTTCTATGTCAAGTTTCTATCTATTGGTCTTCTTCTAAGGCCTAAGATAAATCTTCCTTTATGAGAGAGTCTCTACCTCATTGGATTTAATCCTAACCATTCTAAAGTTTAAATTTTAGCATCACATTTATTTTACACTTTATATCTTTAATATCTGAGGGTGTACTCTATTGTGTAGTTTTACACCCCCAAATATTAAAGTCTATATCTAAACCTTAATATAAAAATGAACAAAATGATTGGTAAAGGGTTTTGATATTTTGGTTAAATCTTAACGAATAATCATAAATTAGTTACGATATCCATTTTATTTTTTTGTTTTTTTAAAACATGAGAAATATGCAATTTTTTGGTTTTTGTTTTTGAAATATGCTTGAAAATTTTTTTAGGATCTGGTCGTATGTATGAAAACAAAATATTTTTTTTTGTTTTTTTAAAGGGGGAAATTAATTTAAAAGTTTTGAGATTTTTTTTTAATTTTTTTAAGAAATATTTCAGAGAAAACTAGATATTTTAATACTGGATCTGTATCTTATAGTATAAAATACAGCCTAATATTATACAAAATTGATAGAAAAACACGCGATAAATTAGAAATATTTTGAAATGACCCTTGAAATTTTTTTGGAATTCTGTTTTTTTAATATTTTTATTAATATTATATTTCATCTAAATGTACTGGGTTAGGCCGACCTAAATATTGCAAAATCAGCCTAAAAAAAGGTTGGGCCGATATTGGCCCAACAAATTTCGTATGGGATGGACTCAACCAGCTATCTAGGCTAGGCCAGCACAGGGCCGAACCAAACTCGGGGGGTATAATCCCCCCAAGTAATTTTTTTAATATTTTTTTATTAATATTATATTATTATCTAAATGTATTAGGTTAGGCCGACCTAGATATAGCCAAATCAGCCCAAAAAAGGGTTGGACCGATATCAGCCCAACAAATTTGGTCTAGGTTGGACTCGACCAGCTATTTGGGCTAGGCCAGCACAGGGCGAACCCAAACTCTAGGGGGGTTATCCCAGTGACGACTTTCATGCATAACAAATTCTTGTTTTGCGTATAAGATGAAAACAATGGGAACAATGAAGGAGAAGAAGAAGGGAGGAGTGTACCTAGCGTGGGAAGCTGTTGGTGGCCTGGTTGTGGAGCTGGTGGAGAGGGACATTTTTTCTTTACTGGTGCCAAATCTTGGCCACTGATTCAACCTGGAAGGATCTCAATCGTTAGCTTAAAGTAGCTATCATGGGTTGTCAGATTTGTTACAGGAAAAAGTCTGGTCGGGTTGGCCGCTTTGGGATGGTGCCACCAGTGTTGTGGTGTTAATCATAACATATATGGTCCTTTGATTTCTAATATCTCTCAATTACACCTCTGATTAGCTTTTGATTAGCACTTAAAAGTGTATTTTTATCAAGGTTTTATATCATCATTTTGCACTTGAAGTATCAATAACTCCTTAACTAAAATATGTTTTACAATAATAAATCTGATAATATAAGATACCTTTAATTTATGGTAAATATTCATTTTAAATATAGGCCTATCATATAAATCAAAGGGTTGATTGATGAGTTTAACTACTGAAATTGAGAAGACAAAGAAATGGCTAAGCTTATAAAAGAGATACTGGTCCAGTCTAAATTGGAACACCATTTGATTATTAGATCATAACTGGAGTTGTAGAACTTGGATTTAGGTCTAGTTTATATGTTTGGAAAGTTAAGATATAGGCCTAAAACTTTAATGAAGAGTCTAAGATTTAAAAGTGTCATTGTCGAGTTCAAATGGTAGCAACAACGGAGAAATCACAATCTATCCTGCAGTCCAGATACTGTTTAGTGTTCTGCCCATATCTCGAGTTCTAGAAGTCCAAATACGCCGATTTTTGTTTTATTGGAAAGCTGAGATAATGTCCTAGAACTTTCATGAAGACTATCTATTCAAAGTCTGACGTTAGCAATGACATTTTGTTTAGACAAGAAGATAAGGATTGTCACCAAGTCAAGATGTGGCCACCCACTCAACAATTAGTCATCAAATCAATAGTTCTGAATTTTGGCCTTTAAAAGGACGCATTTGCCATGAATTTAAGCATCTTGGTTTTCAGATCAAGATCATATTCTTGCTCTCTCTCTTTATATTTTTGTAATGCTTAAGTTTTGTTTATATTAATATCTTGTTTATGCTTTTCATTTCCTTTCCTTTACTTAGTTAACTTATATCTTATTTATGTTATTATCTTGTTTATTTATGTTTCTCTCTTTCATTATGTTTAGCTAAGTTTATTATGTTAAGGTGAAAAGGTTACACTAATGGTGTAAGAATAAGTATAGTATAAACTTAACATGGATTTTAATATTTGATACTAACATGTTTTGTATTTGTTATCTTGTTCACTTTTAATACTTTGCTTATTAAATGTTTAATCTAGATTTATGTTGTATAACCCTTGGTACAATAAATACTTGGCACTTTCATAGCCCAACCGTATGGTATAATCGACACCTGTGCTATCAAAGAAACTTGATTTGTTGTTAACATAAGTTATAATCATGAATACCTGACAACATTTACAAGTATTAGCATTATTCAAATAAGATAAATAATGTAATCTTTTTAATAATTTATAATCCGATTGGAACTTCCTTTGTGTGTGGTTTTTAATTAAGTAATAAAAAAAGTTTATACTATACTTGTTTGAAATACCATTAATGGATCCTCTAGCCTTGACAACTATTTTATTCTTGTTTAATCCTTATAATAATATCACATCTCAAAGCTCTCTTCAACTCATTTTTTGTTATTATCTATTTCTTTATTTGTAGTTTATACAGTTAACCTCCCTGTGGTTGACCCCGGTTTTGTCGGGTTATTTATTACTTCAACACTCCTACACTTGGGGGAAGATATCAACTCTTTGGTTGTGTTAGCTTCATACTTTCAATTTTGTTTAATTTTGCCCCTAACAAACTTCAATTTCAGCCTCGGATTTCAGTGCCTTTTTCATTTTGTTCCTTAGTCTTGGATTTATGCAATTTGACCCTCAATTGACCATTAAACATTCAATTTTCTTCAATTTCACCCTTGATTTCAATCAATTGGGTGCCCATAGTTCGACATCTTTTGCAAAATGGTCCTTAACTGTGAATTTCTTCAATTTAACATTTAATTGACCCCAAAACTTTAATTTTCTTATAATTTTATCCCTGATTTCAATCAATTGACTTAGTAAAAATTAAATTTAGTCTCCAAAAATTCAAATCTTCTCAATTAAGCCCAAATTGGGTTCTCAAACTTAATTTTTCACCAATCAAGCCTGTAATAAAATTAATTTGACCTATTTAAAGTATAATTAAGTCTTTGCAACTAATTAAATCCTTCACTTGAATCCAAATTAGTTCTTAACCATAATTAAAATTTAAATTGACCCATGATTAAATCAAATTGACCTACTAAAAATCTAATTATATTCTTAGGCTTAATTTATATGTATATTTGTTTAATAATCATGTAACTTGACATGTGGGTAAAATGGAGTACAATTAGACTTCTGATTCTATCCAAAATTACAGTTTGATTTTTTCTACATGTGAAATCCTTCTAGCTTGCTCTTGCCAAAATGCTAGTCTTTATTTTATTTTTTTGGTTTTTTTATTTTGATAGAAAGGAGATGTATTTGGGGAATAACCCAGAAATAGGTTATGACATGTGGGTGACATAATGGCTGCTAATCATGAGATCACAACTATTGAGTATGAGTTTGAATTTGTGTTTTGTGCATTATCTTGCAAAGCTGGAGTTACCTAGAAGCAAGACTCAAGCAGTAGCATGTTTTGGATCTATATCTTCCTCTTTTTGTTTGTTTTTCCTCTAGTTCTTCATCTTTTTTTGTTTTTCCTTACTATTGGTATTCTTGTTTTTTTCAGTTCCTCTGAGCTTGATCACGGATAGTGCGGTTTTGAAAGCGGTTCAACAATCCCTCTCCCTTGATTGCAGCTCTGCTGTCTCTACTGCTAATGCTTCCCCTATTTTTATTGCCAGCTGTTGCGATATCGTGGTCACACAAATTAATTACCCTAGCTTCAAACACAACACACAAAATAGCATAAGGCAAGCAAGGGGTCGATCCCACGAGGAAGGTTCAAGTCAAATTTTTATGCTAGATGATATGCAATTTGAGGGGGGGGTGTGGACGTTATATAGGCTAAAGCAAAAGAAAACAGAAAACTATCAAACAAAATTTAATAAAATCAGAAAATTATCAAGAGAACAAACCTTGGTCGCAAGTAAACATCCACCTACAGAAATCAGAACTGATCATGGAAACAAAACATCAATTTATATTCTGAATATTTATCTCTTCTTAACATTGGTCAGTTAACGGATCCGCCGTATAGCTAACCCTAACCACCAAACAACCATAGTGTCCGCACTAGTAATTTAATTCAATGGCAGCCTTAACAACTAGATAAGTTGATTAATCATGAAAACATAACTGTTTGCAGTCTATGTTTGATTTGATTGAATGTTCTCCCTAAGATTAATAACGTAGATCCACCACAATTATTAAACTTAGTTGCTTCATAAGTTCATATACCATAACTCCGGTTTTGATATCAAACTTTGCAATAGATTGTCTATAATAATAACTTAGAGTCCGCTTTAGCAATTAAAATAAACAATCATAGGAAAAATAAGCATAGAAGAACAAACATATTCATCATATAAACAGAAAAGAAAAGGTAAAATAAATCTCACAGTTCTTGAAATCTGAAGGTTTCTGTGTCTTTGCAACCAAGAACAAGTGTTTAGCCTTGCATGTTTGTTGAACAACTAATCAAATAAAAAGAAGAATGCATGATTTAGGGCTTCTTAGAGGAAGGGAGCGTTTTTCTCTTCTTGGCTGGCTGCCCCCCTTCTCTTCTCTCATTCTTTTTATATCCTAGGAAACCCTAGTATCTATTTTACAAAATAATACTCCCTTAAGTAGACTGTTTACATTTAAGTACTTCAATAACTATTTTCCTAAAAAGGAAGAAATATCCTTCCATAAAATCTTCAAGCTTTGACTTAGAGGAGCTAAATTGCTGAAATAAAAACTTGGATATCGGTTTAGATGCTTCGAAACGTAATTTGGACTGTTTCTTCACGAAACCTGTTTGCTGGCAGAATTCAGTTGTCATCTTTGAAAACTCATATCTCCCTAATATGACATCGTTTTTGGCTGAAATTTTAAGCGTTTATAGGTGTTTGAGTCAGGAATCCAAAACAATTAAGTTTGCAGCAATTGGACTTCTGTAGCTCTAGATATTTAAGTTGGAATGGCCAAAGGTCAACACTAGCAGATTGCGAGATTTGACTTTGAAAGCTGCGATTTCCATGCTCTTCCTTATTTTATTTCTTGCTTTAGATGCCCAGAAAGGTATGGATGTTAGCTTTTTAATGCCACTTGAATCACTTCATTTCGTCCTCTAGAGCTCACGCTCTGCACAAAACATCGACTGAAGGTCAAATCTGCCAATTATCTCCAATTTACTCATTTTAGCATCTTTCATTCAAAAGTGCCTTCAAAACATAAAACAAAGAATATCAAGGCATTTTATATATAAAACATAGGCAAAACACTAGTTAAATGTGGGTGAAACTATCGAATAATATGGTTGCATCACCAGCCGTTTTATTTGAAGAAGATAATGAATAGTTTCAAAGAAACGACGCCGTTTTCAATTTCAAATGGATATTTCTAATTTGGTCCTTGGATGTTTTTTACAATTTTGTAATCAAGACACCAAATAAATTGTAATTAGATCCCTTGATTTTACCACCTTTTCCGGTTTGGTCCTTGGTTTCGGATTGTTTCAATCAAGTCCCTAATTGGTCATCAAACTTCAATAATGATGCAATTAAGCCCCTAATTTGACTAAATCAACTCTTTAAAATTATAATTCGACTTCAAAACTTTAATTTCTTCCAATAAAAGCCTAAATTGACTTAAAAATCAATTTTTTTTGCAATCAAACTCTCCATAAATTCAATTAAACCCTAGATAAAATTTAATTGAGTCCATAAACATCTGATTTTCAACTTTTCTTCCTCAAATTGAATTATCCTTGTCAACAGGGCTCTCACTAGTTGAAAATATACTGTCAAATTTCAATTCTTGTATTTTTTAACCTCCTCAACCAATTTCTAGCTATTTTATGGGCATTCCAGCATCATTTTCTCACTCCCATTATTTTTTTGGATTCCTTCCGAATATATATTTTTTATATGTATTGTTTTGTATTTTTTGTATTTTTTTGTGTGGGAACCCAAAAATGAGTAACAACAGATGCCTCCTTTATATAATGCTTACGAAGCAAAACATCATCAATGTCTTGTATAGTAAGTTTGTAAAGAAAAAGAAAAAGAAAATGATCTCATTATCTTAGGTGACTTGCCCCTTTTGAAGAAAACTAGTCTACTTTCACGGGTGACCTGGCCACACATACTCACACTAGTCTATTTTCACGGGTGACCTGCCCACACATACTCAAAGTGGTCTATTTTCAAGGGCGATCGACCCACACACTCACACTGGTCTATGTTCACGGGCGACCTACCAACACATATTCATCATGGTCTAGTTTCAGGGGCGACTGACCCACACACTTACACGGTTTATTTTCATGGGCAACCTGCCTACACACTCATACTGGTCTATTTTCACGGGCAACCTACCCATACATGTTCAGCCTGGTCTATTTTCAAGGTTGACCAGCCCACATACTCACACTAGTCTATTTTCATGGGTGACCTACCCATACATACTCACTTTTGATTGGGTTTACCTAAGATCCCATCTGGCAATCGAGAACCAAAATCTGTGCGGTTGGGCTAAACTGAGATCCCATCAGGCGATCCCCTTTAACCAAAACCAAAATCTATGCGGATGGGCTAAACTAAGATCCCTTCCGGTGATCCCCTTTAACCAGAACCAAAATCTGTGTGGTTGGGCTGACTTGAGATCCCATCCGGCAATCCCCTTTAACCAGAACCAATTTTTATGTGTGGTTGGGCTAACCTAAGATCTCATCTGGTGATCCCCTTTAACCAGAACCAAAATCTGTATGGTTGGGCTAAACTGAGATCCCATCTAGCAATCCCCTTTAACCTGAACCAAACTATGTGTGGTTAGGCTAAACTGAGATCACATCTAGTGATCGCATTTAACCAGAACCAAAATCTATGTGGTTGGGCTAAACTGAGATCCCATCTAGCGATCCTCTTTAACTAGAACTAGAATTTGTGTGTTCTTCCTGGTGGCAGGGTTTGAACTTTCTTCTTTTGTTATGAGAATTTCCTAATGGTAAGGTTCTTCTCATTTTTCTTCTTGATGATAGGGTTTGATCAAAATTTGCTCTTGATGATTTCTTTCTTTCTTTCTTTCTTTTTGTGATTTTGCAGGACTGACATCGGTCCTTTTTGATTGTAGGGTGACATCTATCTTTCCTGATGACTGAAATTAACTGGGTTTTTCTCGATGACAAGGTTGGAAAACTTGGTGCTTCCTGATTGTAGGGTTGACCTGAAGACTCCTCATGATGACAAGGTTGATATTCTCATTTCTTTTAGATTTTCCTAATAATAGGGTTCATCTCATCTTCTTCCCGTTTTAGGGTCACAACCATGATTCTCTATTATTATCAGCTCAATGATTCCTTTTTCTTTTTCATTTTCTTTTTTTTTCAATCTTACTAGACTTCTTTGAAGATTTTCCTGTAACGAATAAAAATATGTGTGCAATTCTTTGAGGTTAGATGACATGCATGCATCCTTACCTGATTTGAAATATAGGTCCCCCCTTTTTGATGTTCCATCATCATAGGGTGCCTTTGTTTGCTATCCAAAACCTTCTTTTGCTTTTTCAATGTACTGGCCCGTTCATGTGCTAGTCATCCACTCTACTGTAAATGCAGCGCCTATCCTAGGCTATCTTCGATGATTACTGGTTTCACTATTTATCAAGCTTGACAATGGCCTCAAGTGTGGTGTTGCTTGATTTGTCATAAAGGAGCTTAACAAATCGTTCATCTCTTGGATTCTCTTGAGAATCGTCCTTTGATTAGCAATGTGCATCCTACCAGCACTCATCAAGAGATTTTCTGGTGTCGTCCTCATCTTAGATTGCTAATCATCTACTGACTTACCTTCAATATGATTTGAATTATCTTTCTTTGAACCACTTTGTCCTCAGTTCACTGATTCATTGTTTAATCATTTTTTTATTGCCCCCTAGCTGATCTGAATACTACTTGTTTTTTCTTTTCAGGGTCCATTGTATTGCCCCTGGCTGCTCAACTTTTCAAAAAAATATCGAGAAGTATTGATGTCACTTCTGTCAAGGATTTTGCAAACTCGATCAATGCTTTTCTTGTTTGATAATCTTTCTTGTTCGGGAATCAACTCTCATATTTCAAAGATCATGTCTATTCAAGGTCTAATTGTTGAAATGAAATTAGAGATGTCATTTTTTAAAAAAAGTATTTTTTTAACTCAAGCTTCTTCGATCAAAGATCCAACCCATGTTATTCAATGTAATCCTTTGATTGTCTTGTATTTTGAAAAACAAAAATTGACCCGTTGTAAGAATAAAATGGCATTTCCCATGGTTTTTTGTGTCAGTTTTAATCTTTGATCTTGGGTATATCATTTGATGGTCTGTGATGAGGTGACCTTCTGGGAATTTCAAGAAACAAGATGTTCAAGTCAAAACTTGAGGCTTTATCGAGAAAGACTGTTTTTTTAGCACCTATTTTATCAGCATGCATAATAACCAGTAGCTTAGTTCATGAAGTCATAACTCTTATGGATAGAAGCTCTTCAAGTTTTGAGAGTGCCATTTATCAGTTCCAATTGCTTACTTGATTAAAAAAGGCTTTTAAAATCACATAATACAGGTTATGGTTCATGGCTATGAAAGAAGAGGAATTTTACAAGCTTAAAAGGTGTTTGAGGGTTTCAAAGACCTCGGATCAACATCAAAGGCTTCATCATGGATACCAAAAGTCTTGTTTGTAGCTCAGTAATTTTTTTTTATATGACTTTCACATAGCCTTCCTCAAAGTTTTCTAACATGCCCCCAGTATATGTCTTCTTTCTTTTAGCTCTCTCTCAAACGTTGGACTTTTATTCTAAGCCTTCCTTTATTAATTGACTCTAACATTGTCCTCGTCTTTGCTAACATAAATCTCTTATTTCCCCTAGTATGGGGTGTGATCCTGGCCAGGGTTTTTTTGAAAAGAAATATTCTATCAGGTTCAAAATGGGTTTGTAAAGGATAAATATCTTTAAAAAGTGAGGGGATATCAAAGATGACCTTTTCTCATTTCAAGCAAGGTCAGTTAGAACCAATAAATTTTGACCTCATCTAGTGTAATGATTTGGACTTATAAGAATCATGATTTATAAATCCATAACTACCGAATCCACTATATGTTATTATACATATTGCTAAAACTTAGCTATATGATGTGTGGTTCAGTTTCAGGAGGTATGAGTTTAAAATTGTTTGGTCACCTCATGTCATTTTCAAGCATCGAGTCATTTCTGCAATCAAAACACTTCCAATCTTTTAGGATTGATTAGCCTTAATTTTACATGTTGGAGTTCGATAAATTTTTTTTGTCAAAATACACATTGAAATAAACATCTCATGCTTTCAGAACAACAAAGAGATAATGAAAAGACATGTTTTATTAAAGGATGAGATGTGACCCCAAAACAAAATGCAAGATGGCAAAATCCATAACAAAAATGATTGACAGTTCAACACTTTTCTTGGATTAGCTACTCTGGCAATATCTGTGTTTTGTCGAGCAATTTCGATCACTTGTCATTCTGAGGATGTTGTGGTGACAATATGGCTAATGACCTCATCTTTCATAAATTCAATTTGCCTCTTGTTCACTATCCGCTGAACTCGATTCTTGAAATTTTTGCAACTGTTCAACTGAATGGCTTGAAGTCCCCCCATGATATTCAAATCTTGTTTGGATTATACCACCTAGAAAATATTGGTTGCATGGGATTTAACGAACTCGAGGTGACAAGTTTGGAATCTAGCAGATTCTGTTAGGCAAACTTAAGTGGCAGAGGTAGGTTAATCTTTAGCAAAGACATTGAGTAGTTGATGCTTGAGTGAGACTTGACTAGACCATATAACCATGGTTTCCCACCTTCAGAGTCATCTCCTAATTCATCTCTCATCATTATTCTGGAATCTTGGGCGGAACCTTCAATCTTTCCCATCTACATAGCTTGTTCAATTCTTTCAGCAATCCTCACAATATCATGTCAATCTTCCAATGTTGTTGTGGTTCTTTAAGGATTATTGGAAACTTTCCAATAGCTAGGTGATCTTGGCAGTGCATGGACCGTTGACGTGTGGAAACACGTGTCATCTCAACTTGAAGAGAGCCTGAAAAACTCCCTTTTCTCATTTTCGATTCATCATTGACAGTGCAGCAAACAGACTCCTGTAGAGGGAGGGAGCTCTGCTATGTTAAAGTTTTAGTCTTATTTTTATTTTTCAGCCCAGATCTGTCTCTTCTCCCTACTTCTGTGTTTTGATGCTGACACTAGTGGGAAACAATCAAAGATGATTTAACACTACTACACCCCATCTTTGATTCCTCATTGGCAGATTCACAAACAGATCTCTGCATAAGGAGTTCTACTCTGTTGAAGTTTGATGCTACTCTTGTTTTCTTTATCAGGTCTGTCTCTTCTCCCTACTACTGTGTTTCAGTAATGCAACTGCCGGGAGAAAGTTTTATAGAATATGAAACTACTACATCTCCTCTTGTATTCCCCACTTGCAGAGCCACAAACAGATTTTTGTAGAGAGAGCTCTGTCATATTGAAGTTCAACATCTGCTCATGTTTTCAGACCAGGTCTAACTTTTTTGCCTATTACATTGTTTCGATGCTGAAACTGGTGGGGTCAATTTTCATATCATCTAAAACTACTACATCCCTTCTTGTATTCCCTACCCGCAGAGCCACAAACAGATCTCTGTAGAGAGAGCACTACTATGTTGAAGCTCAAGGTATACTCATGTTTTTTAGATCGGGTCAGGCTTTTCTGTTTACCATTGTGTTTTGGTGCTCTTGCTGATAAGAGAAAGTTTTGTAGCATATGAAACTACTGCATCCCTTCTTGCATTCCCCATTAATAAATCCACAAACAAACCTCTACAAAAAAAAGCTCTGCCACGTAGTAGTTTAGTTTCTAATCATGTTTTTTTTCTTAAGACCAACATCCTGTGTTGTTGAACTGGAATTGAGTTCACAGTGAGGTGACTTCAAAGAAGGCCAATGCACATGGCACAGAAGGCTGATAGCTATTGAGTGCCATTGAAAGATATGGAGGCAGTGAACAATTAACAGTGCAAATGAACCAGAAAGAAGATCCTCTTTAATTGATGACAGAAGGTGTTGTTGTTGCTATTCGCGACTGAAATGAAAGAGAGGCGATACAACTTTGAGGTTGTGATCGTTGTTAGTGAAATGTTGAGGAAAAGAGTTCATTATTTTTTCTTGTGTGGAACGCGAACTAATAGTGCTTCTATAAGAGGCTGTGCAGACGTTCTCTTTCCATTCTTGACACTCAGCACTTGTGCAAGCAGATCCGCGAGTCTAGCTACTTCACCTTTGATGCTCTTAACTTCATTTTGAAAATGGGCATCCAACTGAGCTATTTCTTCATTTTCCATCTTTTAGGTGTAGCAAATATTGGGTGGGGGACCTACGTTTCAACTAGGCAATAAGTATGATAAATGTATGAGTATGTTTCTATATGATGAGCTCGCCCTTCCAAGTTGACACATGGTCGTAACCCTTGCATTATGATTTTGATTCTTGCTTTACTGCAAAAAGTTCCTAAGTAACGACCATTATGTCAACCACAAGTCTTGAGTTCAAGATGCTTCAAGAAAGGCTTACTTTGATGCAAAACAAAAGGTGACATAACACAACCTAAGGGCAGGTTCTATTCATTAAGTAAGACAAATGGTAGGTTGACTATCTAGTCTCAAAAAGGTCTCATATCTGCCTAAAGGCACGTTCTATTCATTTAGAAGATTGTGTGTGCTTTCTAAAAGTTAAAGTATGTGATGCATGAGGCAGTTCAATGCAATGCATGAACATATATGTACATAAATTAAAGCATGTAAGAAAATAAATAAATAAGCTTATTAACAGAAAACATGCAAACTAAACAAAACAATTATCAGACAAAAACAAAGCTTAGTCCACAAGGTCCTCAGCGGAGTCGCTATTCTGTTGCACGTGTGCGGCATCGCGGTGAAAAATTCTACTCTCATATGTATATTATCTATCTATCAAAGATGGGAAGATAAGGAATTCTTGTCTTTAATCAGTGAAAAATTGGAATGGGAGTCGTCACCTAGTATTTTGGTCACTAGGAACCCTAACTAGTCTCAGAGATCGAGTACGGGGACTAGTTGCGTAAAGGGAAGGTATTAGCACCCCAAGTACGCCCTACCTAAGGTAAGCTGCATTGTTTTATTGTATGATAAAGTTTAAGGTCTTGTCGTGTTTTCTAGTTGTTTGTTCGTCTACTGCTTAAGAAAAGTCCTTCTCGGTAAGGAGATCTTTATCTTATTGGGTAAAACCTAACCGTTTTAACATCAACAAAAAAAAATTAATATCTGGGATACGTCTTACGTATAAGGTCGTAACCCCAGATACTAAAAGAAAACAAAATATTTTTTTTGAAATATTGGCCTAGTTCTCGTAGCTTTAATAAACTGGTTATTAAAGCCAAAATGCATGCTAATACATATTTTTTAAATTTTCTTTGTTGTATGAAAATACAATATGATTTTTTATTTTTTATTTTTTAGAGACTTGGTCGTATGCATGAAAACAAAACATTTTATTTATTTATTTATTTTTAATGTTTTGACAAAATCAGGTATTTTAATACCAGATTTGTATCTTTACAGTATAAAAATATAAACCAATATTGATAAAAATCCAGTAACATATTTGCGAAAAATCACAATTTTTTTTGAAATAATTTGTGAAGATAATATATATATATTTTTCAGGCTGGTCCCAGCTCGACTCATGTGGTTGGGCTGGACCCAGCAGGCCTAGCCGGGTCATTAGCCCAAACCAGTGACCCGGCTGGATTCATTCCCGCCAACGTGCATGAATAAGTCACACACGCTTGCTACAACCACCATGTAATTAAATTCTAAGTGCACAGTGTTTTGTGCATTATCTTGCAAAGCTGGAGTTACCTGGAAGCAAGACTCAAGCAACAACATGTTTTGGACCTATATTTTTCCCTTTCGTTTGCTTTTCCTCTAGTTCATCTAGTTCTTCCTCTTCTTCTTTTTTTCCTTGCTACTGGTATTCGTGTTTTTTTTTCAGTTCCTCTGAGGTTGATCACGGATAGTGTGGTTTTGAAAGAGGTTCAGTCGCGAGACGTGCCTCCCCTTGACTGTAGCTCCGTTATGTCTACTGCTATCGCTTCCCCTGTTTTTATTGCTAGCCATTTTATTTGAAGAAGACAATGAATAGTTTCAAAGAAATAACACCGTTTTCAATTTCAAATGGATATTTCTAATTTGGTCCTTGGATGCTTTATACAATTTTGTAATCAAGACCCCAAATAAATTGTAATTGGATCCCTTGATTTTAACCTTTTCCGGTTTGGTCCTTGGTTTCGGATTGTTTCAATCAAGTCCTTAATTGGCCATCAAACTTCAATAATGATGCAATTAAGCCCCTAATTTGACCAAATCAACTCTTCAAAATTATAATTGGACCCCAAAACTTTAATTTCTTCCAATAAAAGCCTAAATTGACTTGAAAATCAATTTTTCTTCCAATCAAACCCTCCATAAATTCAATTAAACCTTAGATAAAATTTAATTTAGTCCATAAACATCTGATTTTGAACTTTTCTTCCTCAAATTGAATTGTCCTTGTCAACAAGGCTCTCACCAGTTAAAAATATACTGTCAAATTTCAATTCTTGTATTTTTTAACCTCCTCAACCAATTTCTAACCATTTTATGAGCGTTCCAGCATCATTTTCTTGCTCCTATTATTTTTTTGGATTCCTTCTGAATATATATTTTTTATATGTATATTTTTGTATTTTTTGTGTGGGAACCCAAAAATGGGTAACAACAATACTAATGAAGGTTAAAGAAGAAGTAAATAAACAGTGGGATGCTGGATTCCTTGAAGTAGTCAAATACCCTCAATGAGTGTCTAACATTGTAGCAGTACCCTAAAAAGACAATAAGATTATCGTATGTGTGGACTTTAGAGATTTGAATAAGGTAAGCTCGAAGGATGATTTTCCTTTACCTTACATGGATGTACTTATGGATAATGTTTCTAAGAGTTCTACCTACTCTTTCATCAGTGGTTTCTCTAGGTATAATCAGATTAAAATGGCCAAGTAGGACAAGGAGATGACTATATTTATCACCCCGTAAGGAACTTTCTGCTATAAAGTGATGCCATTTGGGTTAAAGAATGTTGGGACAACTTATCAAAAAGCAATGGTGACACTTTTTAATGATATGATGTATAAAGAAATTGAGGTTCACATAGATGATTAAATCACTAAGTTTAAAAAAGAAGAAAATCATATCCAAACTCTCAAGAAACTATTCAAAAGATTGAGGAAATACTAGTTGAAGTTAAACCTTGTGAAATGCACATTTGGAGTGAAATCATGGAAGCTACTAGGGTTTGTGGTAAGTAATAATGGCATAGAAATAAACCCTGATAAAGTAAAGGCCATGCAAGCTATGTCATCTCCTAAGACTGAAAAACAAGTTCGAATCTTTTTGGGGCGTTTAAACTATATTGCTCAATTCATTCCACAACTTACAACCACTTGTGATATAATCTTCTGACTACTCCGAAAAAAGAATCCTGGGGTATGGGATGAAGACTATCAGGAAGCCTTTGATAAGATTAAACAGTATTTTCAAAAGTCACCTTTATCGGTACTACCTGTTCTTAGAAAGCCTCTCATTTTGTATTGAACAATTACTAAATCAACTATGGGTTGTGTGCTTTGACAACATGATGAGTATGAAAGAAAGGAGCAAGCCATCTATTATTTTAGTAAGAAATTCACTGAGTGTGAATCTTGCTATAGTATAATAGAGAAGTTGTGTTGTAGTTTGACATGGAGTGCAAAGAGGCTTCGACAGTACATGTTGTACCATGCCACTTGGTTGATCTTAAAGATGGATCCACTAAAATATATCTTTGAAAAGCCTTACATGTCAAGTAGAATAGTTAGGTAGCAAGTTTTGTTATCTGAATATGATATCATCTATAAGACAAGAAAATTTATGAAAGAAAGTGCAATTGTTGATCATTTAGCTGATAATGCCTTTGAGGACTATAAACCATTAAACTTTGACTTCCCTAATGAAGATGTATTAGTAGCAGAAAAAGAAGAAGAAAGTGAATGGCAGACCATGTATTTTGATAGTGCAATAACTGTGTCTGGTAATGGGGCTGGTGCTATAATAATTTCCCCGTAGGGAAAGCAATATCCTATTGCAATCAAGTTATAGTTTAATTGCACAAACAATACTGCTGAAGATAAGGAAATGAGAGGTATATGGGGACTCAATGTTAATAATGTGCTAGGTAAAAGGTGAATGGCATACGAGAGATGAGAAACTGAAACCATATCAAGAATATCTCTCTAAACTTGCTAAAGATTTTGATGAGATAGAGCTTACACATTTAAGAAGAGATAAGAATCAATTTTCTGATACTTTGCAACTTTGGCCTTTGTGGCTATAATTTTTTTTTTTATCAGAATGTAATGTAAGTATATTAAAATCAAAAGTGACCATGCTAAGAATTAGCAAATACATAAATATTTACAAATAAAAAGGAGCAACATGCTCCCAATAGAACATACTAGAAACAGCCAAGTGAACACTGACTGCCCAGGGATACAAAACCTTGAATATATCAAATTAAAATCAATAAGAGAACAAGCTCCCTACCAAAAATGCCACGCTGGGCTGAGGAAACATTAAGACAAAAGGTTAACTAAGAAACCAGATCATAAAGGTGGTGTCAAGGTTAACCCGAATCCAACAACCCAAAGGGAAGAAAAATAGCATGTAGAGATAGCACAGTGCCCACAGTATTCCAAGCTAACTTTTGATAAAGAAAGCCAGCAACAGATCACAGTATGATTTCCACATAGATCAACATTGCAACAAACGCAGAAGAAGATAGAATCGGTGTCACAAGCTGGTGAGGAGCCAAGCTTTCATGTAACTAGCCATAAACACATGTATAACCTCCATTAAAAGTACATAATTAGAAACGTCCTCTATCCAGCCATTACAAGCAATGAATAACCACTACAAGATTTCACAATTTTACCGATGGAACAATTCCGTCGGTGTATGATTAGAAGTTCGTCGGTAATTTTTTTACCAACGTCATCACCGACGGAATGCGTTCGTTGGCATTACCTTCGTCGGTGATTCCCCATTCCGTCGGTATATGTTGCGATGTCGCGGTCGCACAAATTAATTATCCTAGCTTCAAATACAACACACAAGATAATATAGAGCAAGAAAGGGGTCGATCCCACGAGAAAGTTTCAAGTTAGATTTTTATGTTGTACGTTATGTAATTGGGGGGATTTGGTTTGTGATTATCTAAACTATGGCAGCAATTAAACTAGCAAACAAAATTAATTAAAACCAAAACTTATCAAGAAAACAAACCTTGGTCGCAAGCACACATCCACCAACGGAAATTAGAACCGATCCTTGAAACGAAAATTGCAGTTTATGTTCTGAAATTTTATCTTTTCTTAACGTTGATTAATTAATGGATCCGCCGTATAACTAATCCTAACCAACAAACAATCAAAGTGTCCGCACTAATGATTCAATTTAATGGTAGCTTTAAGAACTAGATAATTTCATCAAGATTAACTTACAAGCTGTCCGCAGCTTATGTCACTTTGTTCAAATGTTCTCCCTAAGTTCAATAACGTAGTTCCGCCACAATTATTAAGCTTAGTTGCTTCACAAGTTCATATATCACAACTCCAGTTTTGATATTAAACTTAGCAATAGATTGT
>Ga0325405_1001566_pt1 | contig 23302 bp, 11 predicted proteins | sample PopdelMetagenome_21_FD_205663 | JGI IMG/M metagenome (GOLD analysis project Ga0325405, IMG submission 205663) | Populus deltoides microbial communities from Bellville, Georgia, United States - Xylem-Control-R2 | ecosystem: Host-associated > Plants > Phyllosphere > Stem > Wood/Secondary xylem...
GATTAATTTGTCATTTCTTGATAAAATATACAATTTATTTGTTTGACCCGACTGTTTAGTAAAAGTTTTATTTTAAAGTAATTTTTATTTAAAAATATATTAAAATAGTATTTTTTTATTTTTTAAATTTATTTTTAATATTATGATTAAAATATATAAAAAATTAAAAAATAATAAGAAATTCAATGACAGTACTAAAAAGACATTTAAAAGAGTGTTTGAAAGTGTAGTAATAATTAATTTTTAAAATAATTTTTACTCGGAAATATGTTAAAATAATTTTTTTATTTTTAAAAAATTATATTTGATATCACAATTAAAAAAAAATCAACCAACAACACTAAAGAGATATTTAAAGGTATTTAAAAGTGTGAAATCGATTATTTTTCAAAGTATATTTTTTTATTAAAAAATATATATATTAAAATTATTTTTTTTATTTTTTTATATCAGCATGTACAGCACAAAAAAATGAATTTAGAATACAAATAAATAAATTATTTGAAAAATAATTTAAAATATAAAAAAAAATCTAAGAAAATATCTTATGAACCGTGATCAGTCCTTTTACTTTTAGTTCTGGACCAAAGAAACTGCACGGCAATTTCTCTTTTCACTAAAAACGTTATATCTTTTACCTTTACCTGCCTTTCTCGATATCTTCTCCCTCAAGATCCTTCCCCGGACCCTAAAAGCAACAAAGAATCCATTGAATGCCACTCAATTCTTGATTTCATTTTCATGTTTTCTCCTCAATCTTGCAGAACCAAAAGATGGGTGTAGGTATATCAGTCTTGTTGGGGTTAAAAGCAACAGTGTTGTTCCTCATCTTTGTATCTCTTCAAAATCTTGATTTCACTTTATCGTCATTACCATTCTTGTATGCCTCATTAGTATCATTACTGGTATCACTAGCTTCTCATCCATCAATCAATCTCCCTATGCTTTTATCCAAAAACCCAGATGGGACTTTTCCTATTTGGTCTCTTATAATTTTTAGTCCGTACTTGTATTTTGTTAGATTATTTTCATTTCTACGTAGGTTTACTAGTGGTGAAGAGCCTTATAGTGAGATTTGTGAGGGTGTTTATGTTGGTGGTTGGCCTTATTCAGTTGATAAGTTGCCACCTGGTAATCCTGCTATTATAGATTGTACTTGTGAGTTTCCAAGAAAGGAAGAGTTTAAAGGGCATTCTTATTTGTGTCTTCCAACTTGGGATACCAGGGCACCTCAGCCTGGAGAGATTGAATCTGCTGTCAAGTGGGCTTGCAGAAAAAGAGCTCAGAACAGGCCCGTTTTCATTCACTGTGCTTATGGTATGATTTGATTGTCAAGACCTGTCCTTTTCTTATATATGTTACATGGGGGGGTGCTATTAGACAGTTTTTCTGCATTTGGTGTTGTTAATTTTGTATATTGATTGACTGTAATTGTTTGATTTTGCTGTGATGAAATCCCTTTTTTGCGAATCATTTGATGCTTGCAGTCTGTTCTTTCATATCATAGTAGTGGTTTACTTGCAAATTGTTTTATCTAGGTAAAGGTAATCAGTAGTGAAGTGTTAGCATTTTTGTGATTGCATAGATATATGCAGAGCTTCAGGTGTGACCTTTACCCGTCTAATTTGCTAGTCGCTTGTTTTAGTTCCAAGCCAAGGTTGTGTGGTTATCTGAAGAGATTTTCATATCATAGTACTATGTAGTATGTAAGACATTCCTTCCTGTGGTATCATGATTCATGAACAACCTTGTAACAAAATAGATCCTGGTTATCAAAAGTCAAGAAAATAAATGAAAAATTCATCATTTTTTGATATCGATCAATGATTTGTAGGATTATAGTTAATGCAAGTTGTTATTAGAAATTGTGGAATGCATTGCGGTCTCATCATACGATGGCTTCATCACTACTTAGGGGCATGAGATATTGATACTTTCTTATTCTGTTCATCTGATGGCCTTATTATTTTCCTTGAAGCATCCCATTTTTGGTTTATCTTTTTGCATTTGTAGCACAACTAATAGCTTATCGTCCCTTTAGGTCATGGAAGAAGTGTTGCTGTGATGTCCGCACTGTTGGTGGCCCTGGGCGTGGTGGAAGACTGGAAAAAGGCTGAGCAGTTCATAAGAGAAAGACGACCTTGTATTTCAATGAACTCTGTGCATTATAATGCCTTGGAAGAATGGTCAAAGCACCGGTTATCTAATCCTAAGGGAAATGAAGTGAACACAAGTTCTGCCATTCTGTCAACTGCGTCTGGACGCTCACGATATGATAGGCCAAAAAACAGAAGTGATTAACATGCATCATTAACGCGCTGCAGACTATTATTCCACGTAGCACACATGTGGCTTATAACACTGTTATTCCTCTTCCCGTGTGATTAACTTGTTAAAATCTAGCTGTGTGGTACTGTTTGGATATCAAAATGTGATCTGTGGACATAATTGTTCATGTTGTTGACTTGCTACATCAACTGTGAATGAGCGTTGAATTTGAAACTGAATAGGGGTCTTCAACTACTAAGTGTAGACATTTTCAATCTTGATGCTTGCTGGTGCTATTAGCGAAAAATTATGATTTCCAATTACGTTTTTGATATTTTGATGGCAGAGTCAATTTCCCATGTTATTTCACCGTGTTTTGGAATGCATAACGGCATATTTGAAAGTACTGTGCTGCTTTCCTGCTTTTGCCCGCCCCAGGTTTGGAACTGGCGGGCTGCTGGGGGCAGTTTTGGCTTGGGAGGGTTATCCGAGGTCGAAAATCTTTTAATTCAATGTCACGTTTGCCAGCATAATGAAAATAGGTTTAGATATTCCAATAACTTTCAGTTCCTTAATGTGTTTGCCGCCTCATCTGATAGTGTAATTAACAAAGTAGGTACTGAAATATAGCCGTTTGCAACCACCTAACCTAAGAGCCTAACAGTTCTGCAGTGGTGGCATGGCAGGCAGTAGTCATGTTAACTGAGTTTCAGGAACTATTGCTATAATAAGCTTAGTCAAAATCTTCGAACGAGCCAAAGTACAACTGCCAGAAAAAGCTTTAAAACAACTATTGAAACTTAGCTGTTTCCTCTCTTCAGCATTTCCTGGCCATGAAGCCTCCCATCTCCAGTGTGAATTTTAATCAGATCCAAGCATCACATTGCACTGATTCAACCGGACTTCCACACCCGCACACAAGAAAATGGCTCGAGGAGTTAATTCTAACGTGTATTCCTTGCACCATTCACAGCAGAGATAGAGGCTATTCAGCAAGATTTACACCCAAACATGAGTGGTTTGAAACCAAACAGACATTTTAGGTGCCTGGGATTTCATGACAAAAAATAACTGCACCAGGCATGTTTCATAACAATGAAATTGTTCAATATACGATCAAAATAATCGACAAGGAAGAGTACACCAGTTCTCTTATTTCAAACAAAGAATTTTCAAACTGTTATAGATACAAAAAATTAGAAAATCTACACCGTTGAACTCAACATACAAAAGATAATCCTCATAGTGTACACTACAAATTATCCAGTATCCATCTAAAATGAGAAAAAGGAATGCTGATCACGTAAATTTGATTGCTTTGGTATTGTCGTCACTGGTACAGTCTGATGTTATTATTTGTTCATGCACCTGAAATTGTTCTTAACTACCACCACCACCTTTAGCGGTTGTTGAACTACTTCTTGTCATAAACGACTCCCCACAACCACACTGCCCTTTGGAGTTGGGATTGATGAAAATGAACTCAGATCTGCACAGGTTACAAATAAAAGATACCCATTCAATACAGGCAAAAACAACAAATCAGAAGGATTGAATCATCATTCTTTCGAGAGATGGGGGATTGGGGCAGGGTGGGGTGCCTCCAGCACTCAAATCTGAAATTAATTGGCTCAAAAACAACAATGCAAGCCTAGAAATAAACCACATCCTCAAATGCATCAACATGGGGACATTTGATGTCAACTACAAAATTCAACTGCCAACTGCCTTCACAAATGGAGCTAATTTGCGCCATATTAGGGGGGAAATCACGATATACACAACGGAAATTCAAGCTAAGAATTCTGAAAAGGGGACAAATCATGGGCAACATATACTCTAATGTATGTATTACTACTATACATGCAAAGAAATTCAACCTCAGAAATTAACCTTTACCTGAGCTTGTCATCAACAAAATCCATCTTGGTTCCAATAACATGCATCAGCGCCTTTGGGTCAATCAATATCTTCACCCCTTTATCTTCAACTAATTCATCAAATTTCCCTTTCTCATCTGCAGATTTCAATCAAAACACACAAAAATTAACAAACTTTCCTTCAAACCCAAAAAACAAACCATTTCCCAGAATCCAAATTAATCACAAACCAACATTTCCAAACCCCAAAAAAACCTAACTTCTCAAATCAAACCCAAACAAATCTCAAACTTTATAATTATCCGATCAAATCCCATCAAACCAAAACTCAAAAGTTTCAATCTTTATAATTTTAATGAACCAATGAAACAAAAATTGAGGGTTTTATAGCAGAACCTGCATAATTAAGAGTGTATGACAAGCCATTGCAGCCGCGAGCTTTGACGCCGAGGCGGAGAAAAGGGCGTTTGCGCTGCTGCAAGAGGTCCCGGATTCTGGTAGCGGCGGCGTCCGTCAAGCTTAGAACTTGTTTTCGGGCTGAGGAACCTACCGCCTCCGCTGCTGCTGCGAAAAGTTTGGATGCTCTGGAAGCTGCCATTTTTCAGTGCTCCTCCTGTTTTTCTCTATTGGAAAAATCTGAAAAGTTGAGGCGTGGAAGGATCAAAATTTGATTTTGCATATTTTGTTGGATTTTGGTAATATATAGTTTTTTATGTAATAAATTATATTTAAAAATTTTAGAATATTAATTAACAAAAACTAAAAAAAAATATAAGGTTGGCCGTAGATTAAATGAGCAGTAAATATACTGTACAGTTTTTTTTTTAATTTTTAATTTATTTTTCTTCTTTCATCTTTTTATGCTTTAATTATATAAAATTAAACATTAAATTAAAATACAAAGAAAATACATGGCTTATTCTAAATATAAAATAATTTTTATTTTGATAAAATACTTTATTAAATCTTTTTATCTCTAAATGAGAGGATGGAGAAAAAATTGTTGTAAAACTGTGAAACAAAGAAAAAATAGTTGGATGTTGCGATACTGACAATAAAATCATCAAATTTGGTTTCAAGAGATTTCATTCAACAAGAAAAATTCAACGGTTGTGATTTTTTTAAAGTCCCTATATGTTGGGCCGCTCAAGCCTGCACATGTACTTTTACTTGTTTTCTTTTAAAAAATCTTCAACATTAGGTTTGTGATAAAAAAAAAAATTATTGTTTTTTTTTAATTTTATTATTTAATAGTGGATTAATTTTAAATTGATTTTTATTTTTTTATATAATTAAAATAAAAAAATATTATTCAACTTATTAGAATTCATAATTCATATCATAAATTTGATGGATTAATCGAAATCAATAAAAATTCATTTTTTATCATCTTGAATACATGCATAATGACATTTGGAAAATGGAGAAAATTATTGTATTTGAATTCTTTTTATTATTTAAGATTTTTTAATTTTTTTATTTTTATTGAAATAATTCAAAACAAGATTGTCTTACTGTAAAAAAAAAAAAGTGAACTTTAATTATTTTTTTAAAATCAAACTTCTTTTTAACGGTGGCCCAAGTTACTTTAAAATCCAGCATTTGATCTTTGTTTTTAATATTTTTTTATTTTTTTATCTTAAGACCTATCAAATTGATTAAGTTACATTAAAAAAATCTCATACAATCTAATTAAAAATCTAGATCCGACAAGGACTCAAGTCAGAAATTTTAAATTTGACTTATTGGGTCAAGTTTAATAAAAATCTTCAACATTAAGTTTGTGATAAAAAAAATTATTGTTTTTTTAAATTTTATTATTTAATAATAGGTTAATTTTAAATTGATTTTTATTTTTTGACATAATTAAAATAAAAAAATATTATTGAACTTATTGAAATCTATAATCCATATCACAAATTTGATGAATTAACTAAAATCAATAAATATTTATTTTTTATCATCTTGAATAAATGCATAACGACAATTGGAAAAAGCAGAAAATTATTAAACTTGAATTCTTTTTATTATTTAAGATTTTTTTATTTTTATTTTTATTGAAATAATTCAAAACAATATCGTCTCAATGTAAAAAAAAAAATTTAATTTTAATTATTTTTTTTAAATCAAACTTTTTTTAAAATGATGGCCCAAGTTACTTTTAAATCCAAGCATTTGATTCTTGTTTTTTATATTTTGTTTTTTATCTTGAGACATATTAAATTGATTAAGTTACATTAAAAAAAATCTCTTATAATCTAATTAGAAATCTAGATCTGACAAGGACTCGAATTAAAAGTTTCAAATTTAACTTACTAGATAAAGTTTAATAATAATATCAAAATATTTCTTATAACTTATATATTTTTAAAAAATTCGAGAAGTAAACTCATATATATGTGTGAGTGAGTGGTTGATAATATTGAATGCATATTATTTTGTTTTTAGATTAAATTTTAAATTAATTACAATAATATTTATACTATTTACTTTACAATCTATCAAATAAAATAATTATAAAATAAGTAATCCTTTTAAATTAATCTGGTTCAATTTCTATCGACTTTGAATATATATATATATATATATATATATATATAAGCCTAACACTTTGGTAAAATGAAAAAAAAAAAAAACCTTTTGTGTACAAATATATTCTTTAACCTATATCTTTAAAAACTCAATTACTTGTTTTTCTTTTTAGAAAGAAATTATTGAAATTAAAATAAACAATCATTTTTTTATCATCTTGACTACATGCATAATGACACGCGGAAAATTAGCGAATTTGAATTCTCTTTATTATTTAAGATTTCTTAGATATTCGTTTTTATTGAAATAATTCAAAACAGGATGAATAATGTTTTTCTCCACAAGAAAACAGACTTTAAATTCCCCAAACAGGGAAATTCGAAAATTATTTTGAATAAATAAATAAATAAATAATTTCCTTTTTTAGACTCCTAATTAAAGTCGGATTTCCTAATTCTACAAGGGTTAATTAAAATCACTCTTTCAAGCATTTATATAATTCAGCAACACATTGTTTATCTTTGAATCTTTTATTTATTTATTTATTATAAACAAGAAGCTTGCTACGTTTTTTCGTTGTTATCTCTGCCAGAAATCAAGAACTAATCCACGATGACAACACTCAGAGAGAACAAGGCACCGCCCATAAAGAACAAGTCTTACGAGGAGAGGAAGCAAAACCTAAAGAAGAAAGCAAGTGAGCTTGCAACATTGTGCGACGTTCCTGTTTGCCTAGTCTGTGTTAATCCTGATGGCTCCACTGAAACATGGCCAGAAGAAGAGGAGAGGGTTGTTGATGTTCTCATGGCTTACAAAGCCCAAACAACATTAAAGAATGAAAGCAAGGAAGGTGAGAAGGGCACGGAGAAGGTTGTCGACGAGGCACCTCATGTTTTTGAAACTTGGGACACAAGGTTTGAGTACTTACCTGAGGAGTCTTTGGTGGATGTTTTGAAAATCTTGGATAGGCAGTTGCAGGTTGTGAATCGAGTTGTTGAGAAGGAACAGATTGGGAAGAAGAGAAAAATTTTGCAGGATGGAAGGAGGAGCAAAATTGTGCATGATGTTAATGATGATGGGTCTCAAAAAGCTGGTCTAATCACAAAAAAATTTCTTGATTCGGTTGGCTTGAACCTGACCAATTCATATACAGGAAACTACAGTGATATCAACAGTTTCTCGGGTAGAAATTCGGAGGGCAACAGTGATTTTGAGAAACCAGTGGATTTGGAGTTGCGTTTGTGATGAGATAGATGAAATTGGGGTGAAGTATAGAAACCTTGACAGCATCCATGCCGCATCCACAGTCAATGTTGTGGATTTTCTAGGCTAGGGTTTTTCTTCTTCTTTGAATTGCCTTTCTATTTCTCCGTGTAATCCAAGTTCTATATTTTACAAGGAACGCACAATTCTCTTTCTAATAATGTATTGCCACATGCACAAGAATCCGATAACTCGTTTTCCAAACATGAATACCTACATCTTCACCAACACCATGTCAATGGCAAATTCACATCATAAATTTATCACCCTTCACATTGCCAGATCCACATCCCAAGTACCCTGCTTGTCAAACATGTGCAAGAGAATACATCTAAGACAAGTGGAGTGTATGAACCCCAAAACTTTTATATAAGAAAGTCATCATAAAAACTAATCCATCAACATGATTGCCTAAAGTACTGAAACAGCAGAATGAACCGGGATGACACTAGAACGGTCGACCACAAGAGCAATCATGTTAGATGCCCTTCTCTAGCATTGCCCTAACCCTCATTGGAAGACCATAGAGCCGAATAAATCCAGCAGCATCAGCCTGATCATATATCTGCCCACTCTCAAAGGAGGATATGTCTTCTCTATAGAGGCTTTTGGGGCTTGTCCGGCTAACTACTGATACGGATCCTTTGTACAACTTAAGTCTGACTGAACCAGTTGTTGTCTCTGTGATCTTCTCCATAAATGCATCCATGGATTCACGCAGTGGGTCAAACCACCTGCCTGCATACACTAGCTCAGCATACTTGAGAGCAAGTGAATCTTTAACTTGCATTGTTTCTCGATCTAGTGTTAATGACTCCAGCTCACGTACAGCAGTGAAGAGAATGGTGCCTCCAGGAGTTTCGTATACTCCACGACTTTTCATACCAACAAGTCGGTTCTCAACCATGTCAATTCGGCCAATACCATGTTTCCCACCAATCTCATTGAGGCAGGAAAGCAGAGAAGCTGGGGAAAGCTTCTCCCCATTTACTGAAACAGGAAGGCCAGCCACTATCCCAATTTCTACATATCTAAAAGAATCAAGCACATGGGGGAAAATGCAAACTTGGTGGTTATAACTTGATCATTGCTACTCTCAGATTAGTTGAACTGAGAATTTAACAAGGGACTCACTCAGGTTTCTCAGGTGCCGCTTCTGGACTAGTGGACATCATGTACATATCTTCCTTTGGCTCATTAGCAGGGTCTTCCAGAATGTCACCCTTGAGAGAGAGAAGCAGATAATATTTAGAAAACAAATTAACAACCGAATGACCAATTAAAGAATTTAAGCAGATAGTATTCAAACAAACATTGTGCATGTATATCTACAAAATTATACGGTTTCAAGGTGTCTGCTAAGCATGAAAATCAGCAGACAAAGAAAATGAACAAGTGTGGGGAGGGAAAAAATTCGAGCTGACAGCAAAAGTAATCTTAATTGTGACTTTAAAATCAACAAGTTGTTTTCTACCTCAACAAGCTTAACACATGACTTTCTGAATTAATATTATTTAACAACTTCTTCAATTTTTCCTTGAAAGCAGTTTGAAGAATGAATACTAACCTCATGGCTCAGGTGCCACAAGTTCCTGTCCCTGCTATATATGGATTTTTTTGTCACTGGGACGGGTACGTTGTGCTTCTTAGCATATTCAATGGCATCTTCTCTTCCTGTGATATCCCATTCCCGCCAAGGAGCCACAACATTTAGTTCAGGATTTAGTGCAAAGAAGGTGAGCTCAAAGCGAACCTGAATAGATAAAAAGGCCAAAAAAGTTAACACTCGAAGGAAATGAATGAGTGTTGGTTAAGTTGGATTTATTTGAGAGGCATGCCTGATCATTTCCTTTTCCAGTGCATCCATGAGCAACAGCATCGGCTCCAACTTCTTTCGCAACATCTACCATGGCCTGTCACAGCATGATGTAATTAAAAATATGATGCTGAGTCACTGACATACAAGTGTCATGATGCAATGCATATTCTAGATAACAAAGAACAGAAAGTAGAGAAACACTCCACAAAACTGTGGGTATCTATACTTAATTAGATAACAGAAATTGCTTCTCTGAAACAATAAATTTGAAGTCAGAAGATGATAAAAGATCAGAAAAAGGCAAAACACACATTATTATCATGCATTACTGATGACTCAGTGTTTATCTTAATGTTTGGGGAAAAAAATCTACAACAAGGCAACAACAAAGCTCTTTGAGGAATAGCCAACCTTTGCAATAACAGGGCGTGCCATTGACGTCCCCAATAAGTATTTCCGCTCATAGATGGCACCTGCTCGCAAGCAAGGAAAAATGAAATCTCTCACAAATTCCTCCTGCAAGTCCTTCACCACTAACTGACAAGCACCACTAGCCTTAGCCTTTTGTTCCAAGCCTTCCAATTCCCCAACTCCCTACAAAATGAAAAATCTATATCAAGCACATGTATAAATATGGGTACCATAATTGATAAAACCAGACAAAATGATTCGAAGGAGAAATAGTCGATATTTTTAAACAAATCAAATATTATGAATTTAATAATTTTTTCTACTATTTACAAACCTGACCAACATCAGCAGTGAAGCAAACAACCTCGCAACCATAATTCTCCCTGAAAGCACAAAATATTTGAAAAATTTATAACATGGGATGCTGGAAAAAAAAAATTGTTTCAAAAGAAAAGGGCAGGCTAAAACACTGAGAAGCTGCAATGCATAAAGACATGAAGCAAAATAAACAAAGAGTAATTCTGCCAGTAAGAAGAAATGTGCCACCCACCCTATGGCATTCAGATGACCTAGCAACAACATTCCCTACTATCTGGTTGAGCTAATCAAACTGTGCATCTTTTCACCAACCCCAGATTAGACTACCAGGATGTCCCAAAAGCATGTGTCTTAATATGATCACACACATAAACAGCGCATGCGTGCATTTCCTTTGTACTTATTCTAAACATTATCATATGGAGCTAGTATAAAACATCCATCCACGTTCCAAATTTTCCTAATTAAACAAAAACAGAAGCTTAAGGCTCATGAACCATGAGCATCAATTAGTTAGAAAAGCCTAGTTATCAAACATAAAGCAAGAGGCATACCGTAGCCATGGGACAATAACTGAGGTGTCTAAGCCACCACTATAGGCTAAAACAACCTTGTTTAATTTTCCTCTTAGTCCTTTAGTCTTTGTAGCTTCATAAACCTCTGTAACTTTATCACTGGATGCTACTACTTGAATCCCTGCATATCAAGCTAAAATAAAACTACTGGATAAATAAATTACTACTACTTTTCTAGTGAAATGTATTGCATACATAATAAAACAGTTACAAAGATTAAAAAAAATAAAATAAAGGAACTCCAATTCAAAAACGTAAAAAGTTCATATTTGGCCCCCATTAAAACTAAACTATCCACGTTAGCATCTACCCTAATTTGGTTGCTTTAAGATACATAAGAGCAAAATCTTGAAAAAACTAAAAGACTTGTCAAGATTCAACTATTGATTGCATTCTTGTCCAGTGTAAGAAAAGAAAAACATTGAAGAAATAAATCGCAATAACTTTTTCTAGTAAAACTTAGCATACATAAAACTCTACAATTTTAAAGAAAACCCGTTAAGAAGATTGAAAATTTAGAAATGATATTGAATTCTCATTCCAAATAGAACCAAGTTAATAACTTTAACTAGTCAAACATGACAAAAACCCAAAAAAAATAGCAATTAAACCTCACCTTTATTGCAATGAACTCGAAGAGCATTCCCTCTAATGCTCACAACTGCATCACCCTGAAGCTCACTCTTTCTAGCCCCCAACTGCAAACAAAGAGAAAATCAGAAACAAAAGAACCTATCAATGCAAAAACTAAAAAGAGAAATCAACCAAACATAACACTTCAAAAGAAATGCTATACCTCTTGAAACAAAGCTGACTTCTTTGCAAAAGATACATTGTTACTACACAGAAACAAATCTGGCAAACAATATCCAATCGTGTATATTAGTTTAAAGAAAATCACTCCAGTGTACCAAAATCATCACAGAGACAGAAAAGGTGGGGAGTTCGTACCTCTCTTAGGGACATGAACAGAGAGATTGAGGGATGAAGATGATGATACTGCCTTCAACTGAGCCATCTCTTACTGACCCTTTCTTTTTTGATGGGTTTATGACAACTCTCTATATCTCTCTCGCTCTCTGCTGCTGCAGCAGCCTTTTGCGTGTCTTGTGCTGTATGTGAAGACAAAACCTGTTCTGTTCAAAGTTTAGGGTTTTAAAAAAGCATGGTAAATAGTAGTGCAAGAAGCCGCACCCGCACCCGCACCCGCACCCGGTTGCTGACTGCCGACACCTTATGCGTTGATGGAGGAAAAATGGAATCTTGGACCTGTTAAAACATTATTTGCTGCCTATTATGGGAGAAATCATTGCATTCTTACGAACCTTTTTTTTTTTGTTGCCCTTTTATCCCTGTTTTTCCCTAAAATTTGAATTCAATTTGAAACGTTCATCTAATAGCATGTTTTGAGAGAATGATGGATAGTGTTTTTTAAGGTATTTTTATTAAAAAAATATTAAAATAATTTGAAGTTACAAAAAAATTAAAAATTTTAAAAAATATAGTTAAACTGTAATGTAATGATTCCTTAAGATAACCCTTTTTTTTTTACTTTGATTTATTTCAGGTGTTTGAAATTAATAATATTACAATAATTTTAACTATAAAACCTAGACTAATTTAATAGGTTGATCTAGACCTCAACTAGTTTGAGTTTACCAAAAAAATAATAAAATGATTGACTTAATTGACTGACCCGGTTAAAAACTCAAGTCATCTCAAAATAAAAGATGAGTAAAAAATCCGTTAACTTTTTAAAAAAAAACTATAAATTTTGGGTCAAACTAATCGACTCTTTTGATCTATGACTTGAACCTTGTCTTACGTCATCTCTAAAATTAGGTTTTCTGATAAGAATTATTTTTATTCATACATTGGCTTGAGTCAACCCATGTCGACTCTCCTGACCTGTGACCTAGATCTTGTCTCGGTTGACCCCTGAATCGGGTTTTAAAATTACGATAATAATAACTCTTATCTTTACATTGATCCGTGATCGGGGCCTTACCCTGGGTTGATCCCCAAATCAAGTTTTAAAATTATGATAATAATTATTTTTATTTAAGTTGATTTGGGTCAACTTGGTTTCATCCTCCTAATATGCAATTCGAGCTTTGTCTTAAATCGATTCTCGAGTTGGGTTTTAAAATTACTATAATAACCACTTGTTTTTACGTTGACCTGGTCAATGGTCAACCAAACTCATGACTCGGGCCTTACCCTATATCGACTCAAAATCAAAATTTTAAACTATAACAATAATCTTTTTTATTCTCGAGTCACCCCGACTAGTAGCTCGGGCCTCGACCACTGACCCATGCTTTGTCCTAGACCAATTTTCAAATTAGATTTTAAAACTATAATAATAATTATTTTTATTTTTACATGTATTAGTTGGAAAAATTTGTAATTGGATGTTTCTTGCAAAGATATTCTATTAATAAAAAATTTAAAAAAAACATGTTGTATTTTAAGACACGGGACTTTTATCCTTGTTTTGAAAGTATAAAAAATCATTTCAAAATTATCTTAGAGATAAATTTATTTTTATGTCTCTGTCTCTTCAACAAAACATATTTTTATCTTCGTTGTCTTTGTCTTTTTTATTTTATGACAGTGATCAAATGCTCCCTAAGAGTTCCAAAATTAGGTTGATTACCTTCGGTATGGATAAACCTTTTGAACCACTGAAATTCCAAGCAATTTGGGTTGGACAAGGATGACTTCTAGATAATAACTAGATATTTGACTCGCATTTTACCACAAGCAAGATATTTTTTTTAAACAAAAAATTTTTCCCTACCGGCTTTTTCAACATTTTTTTATGGTTAAAAAATTTTATGTGAGAATCAAAAATTTTACATGTAATCAAATAAATTGAGAACTACATGTGTTGATAAATGAAAAAAACATAAATGACAACTTAAAAATAAAATTGAAAAAATTGAAAGACACATGTAAATAAAAATATTTAATATTACAAGACAAGATATTTACTCAGTTGTGCATGTTATATTTTTTTAAAAAAGTAATTTTTTTATCCAATCAAACTATAATAGAAACATACACAAAACATTAAATTGATTTAGTAAAATAAAAGGAAAAAACATTTAATGCAAGGTTGTACATATTATAAATATTATCTAAAAATATTTTTTATTTTAAAAAATAAAGTTCATTTGTAAAAAAGAAAAAAAAATATATACATTAATAAAAAAAACCTCTTAATAAAAATTAAATGCATAAAAAAATAAACGGTTGTACAAATAAAATAAAAGAGAAGAAATATTAATTTAAACATAAACAATTAGAAAAATAAAAATAAAAATAAAAAGAAGCATTAATTAAAAAAATAAAAAGAAAAGAAAAAGGTTAGATGATACCAGGGCTAATAAGTCAAGCCTGCCCGTCTAACCTATTTGTTAGGGCCCGTACAAACTAGGCCTTTATTTTTTTTTCACATATGGGGTTAGCCTTAATTTTTTATATAAAAAAACTAGATTATGTGTTATCTAATTTTGTCTAGATTCCAACCACCACAGTGGCTAGAAAATTAGGGCTTAATATTTTTTACCTAAAAACCTGTTTTTTAACCCCCCGACCTAAAACACCTTAGAAACCGTGACAAACTTATATATGGCTTTAAAAAACAAAAAAAAAATCCAAAAAAATAAAATCAACCTGAAGTTAGATTTTCTTCACAAATTTTATATGTAAGAAAACACTTAATATTAAATCATCTTATCAAATGGAACCATTCGATACAGATATCAACCGTTTTGGTGGTTTAAATCGATGTCAATGACATCTTTCTCTTTTTAACCTCAAAATTTGACAACTTCTTTCTCCTCTCTCTCTAGAGACTCTAAAATAATAAAAAATAAACTTTTGTTCCAAAATTATTTAAAATATTGAGGCACACAAATTGTATAATGTACGTTAACTTTTAACTTCGAGGATCAAAGTGTATCTTTTACGAATTTTATAGCACGTCACCCATATTTGACTTCTTTTTTATTTTGGCTCCTCATCTTTCAACCCCATCTTTTCATAAAAAATTAAAATCAACTGGTATTTAAGAAGGATTAAATTGCTAAAAAAAATTTGAGGACCAAATTAAAAAAATAAAAAGCTTTTGCATGGTCCATCTGTAATAATACATGAAGGGATGATCAATGTATTTCTACGTACTAAAAAAAAAAAGTACGATTTTTAGATTTATACTTTATGGTAAAAAAGAAAAAAAAAACGAGAATCCAACAATCCGGCCTTTTAAATAGGCAGTGTGCAGAGACGCAAGACTAGCAAGGAAGGTTGGGCTAAAATATTCAATATAGATGAGCCTAACACTGGTTGCTCGGGCCCTTCGTCTGGAGCCAGAAGGGCACGAGAGAGATAGAGAGAGAGAGAGGGAAACAAGTTTGCATTGTTTTACTCTTGCCTTCATGCATATCTATAAAAATAAGATGGAAAGAAATTAAAGAGGAAAAAAAAAAGGTTTTTCATTTTTAGGCACATCAAGATCAAGAAAAGAAAAAAAAAAGAGAGAGGGGAGACCCATGATAGGGACCTATCCTTACCTAATCTAAAATTCTGTTTTTATTATCTTGCGAAATTCCAGAGACCATGAGAGAATCCTACCCATATTCACTGTACTTGTAAAATGCAATCAGTCTACTAATAATGTCTCCCAAGAGTGACTCTCTCACCCTCACACAAATCTCAACTTACTATATAATACTTCACATGTTTTTACACACGCCATCCTGAGTCTGAGTTTGGTAGGGCACCCTCCTCTTTTCTGGTCCCCTTGAACTTTCCGCCCTTAAACTTCTTTCTAGGTCTCATCGGTCAATTTTTCCTTGTAAGATCTCTGGCCTTTTGTTCTTCTTTACGAGGTGTATTTATCTTGTTTTGTTTTTGTTTTTGTTGTATCTCTGATCTGTTATTGTCAGCTTTTTATATTTTCCTTTTTGATCTTGATATGCTATATAGAAGTTTCTTCGTACTGTTGTTGTTTGATAAAATTCTGTATCTTGGATCCATGGAACTTTATTTTTTCTTGTTTCGAATCGAAAAACGCAGTGAAAAACATGGTAATAATCTGTTTTAAGTCAGCCTAGTATGAGCAAATCTACTGGGGTGGTTTTGGGGTTTGTGTTGTGGATGACAAAATCTGCTGTCTTTAAAGTGGACGAAATCTTGTTATCATCGATTGTAGAAATAGATTTTCTGAATTGCCTGTAATTTGTGGTCACAGCTAAAATATTGTGGAGTTATTCTGATGGCCAAGAATCAATTCTCTAATACAGCTTGTGAAGAGCACGAGTCCTTTAAAAGGAAAAAAAACCATCGATTTTGCCTGGCTTGATGGTTTGAAGGGAATTATTTTCACTTTGAGCTCAAGGGTCTTTTATTTGCTCTTGAGTATGTTTCTTGCTGAGTAGACCTATTGATTAGTCATGAGTGTTTATCATATAGTTCTCCCTGAAACTACTTTCTCCGTGATCTAGAAATGGTGATAGTATCACCTTCATCAAAAAGATTTTCTTTGGGACATTCCCTTGTACTGCCCTTTTACGGTGTAGCAGCTATAGATCATTTATCTGACCGCACCTTTTACTGTTCGGACATTTTTTTACTCATGAATCAATGATAGAATCACATTGGATTCTCTCGTTTACCTTGGCAAGTATTGTGTCTATTTCCTGCAAGTATTGCGTATTTGAAACCTGCGATGAGACTATGAAAGGAAAGAAAGTTATGCTTGACAGTAACTGATTATCCACTAAATGTTCTTAATTGCCCTAGTGCAGGTGGAAATATGTCAACCGCGAGACTTCCCACAACATGCATGATCAGAAGCGCACCCCCAAGTAAAGTTGCAAGCGCAAGCAGATCATGTGCCTTGATCAAGAGCCCGGGTGCTTTGGGTTCTGCAAAGAGCGTATCTAAAGCATTTGGCCTGAAGTCTTCGTCCTTCAAAGTATCTGCAATGGCAGTTTACAAAGTGAAACTAATCATGCCAGATGGATGCGAGCACGAATTTGACGCCCCTGATGATACTTACATCCTTGATTCAGCTGAAAATGCAGGAGTGGAGCTCCCATACTCGTGCAGGGCCGGAGCCTGTTCTACTTGTGCTGGTATGATGGTTTCAGGATCCGTGGACCAATCAGATGGTTCATTCCTCGATGAAAAGCAGATGGAGAAGGGATACGTCCTTACATGCATCTCATATCCAACTTCGGACTCTGTGATCCACACACACAAGGAGGAAGACCTGTATTGAGCAGTGTAATGAGCATGCCTTGTTGCGCTTATCAAATAATGCAAGAACCTGCATTCATGGTAGATTGAGTAGGGTACTTCATTATCTGCCATTTTTACTACCTGGTTTGCTGTTTGTGTTTGTACTGTTATTTTTTGGACATGATCTCTAGTCTCCCATGTCTTGAAAGCTTCATTTCAGTCAACTTGTGCTCAATGCGAATTGATTTTGGGTTTCATGTCATGCGGGTAATTATCAATGGACATCTACTCTAGATCACAAGGAAACCCGCCTATGCTTGATTTGTTTTTCAGGTGAGGCAATAAACAGTTCGGGACCGTCCAACAGGGGGAGCAAATGAACGTTTACTTTCAAATTCTTTTTGCCATGAATGCATAGATACATCTAACAGAGTACAATGGAATTCAATTCAAGAATGATGATTACTTACATTATTTAATTAATGTCACTCCCTGAAGGATCATCGCTGTAAATTGAACATCCGAGCGCGAAAACCTTATTGAGTTGGGAGGAGGATCCAATACTTGACCACTTCATGTAATTAATATTCTAATTAGCATCTCTAATGGGAATTCCAGTAATGCAGCCCTTTCCTCTTTGAATCTTGATAACAAAAGAAATCATCACAAAAGCCAAACAAAAAGACTGGACTGATGCCAAGTTCACTTAATTTAATATAAAAGAGTCAGCTTGCATTATCAGAACAGACAACATGAACCACCATGAGCAAATGTAGTTTCCAGCTAATACATGCCATGACACTCAAGATAGTTTTTTTTTTTTAATCACAAACCCACATTAATCCTGTTCTAAAATATTACAACTTTCCATAGAAACAAACCATTGCTTGCCCACTAGTAAGCTGGCACAATGCAACTCCCTAAAGAAATAAAGCTTTGAATTCTCCATTTGCAAGTTTGCACAGTTGATTGTATGAAGCAGCATCTGCAAAAAAAAAAAAAAAATGCTCTTAATCCTTAAATGATGCAAACCCGGGCTACGATTCAATCGCTAACAGCAAAGAGACCAAGAAAGATTGGTCAGTGACTAGAAAGTCGTACCAAACGCGTCGCCGAAGTTGGTCCATGTTTCGGCATGGACTGACTGATTGCCACCAGCAATACCAATCACTTCAACAAATTTCAAAGGAGGGATAACAGGCAACCCTTTTATAATCAACTGATGTTCATCTGTAGATTTTGCAGTCGTGTCTGCACCATCAGATTGAATGACTTGAACCACAGCTCGAACCCGTTTCCCAATGTACAGAGGCAATGACTCCCCGTTGACAAAAATCGAAGGGCTCGATGTATCCATGTTCTGATATGTAAAGATAACTAACAAACAACCCAGTTACTAATTTCTGAGGAAAATCACAACAGCAACAGGTGGATCGACGAAGCTAAAACTAAACTGTTGAGAGATCGAATTGATCTTCAGATGCGAGAGAAAAGAAACAATGAAAAAGAAATGAATCTTTCGAATGAAGTAAAGAGACTTACCTAGAAGATCGTAAACAAGCGGATGGATGTTTCTGTGTCTGCGGAACAACGTGTAAAAGAGAAGGAAATTTGTATGTAAAGAGTTCTTGAAAAAATAAAGGGCGGGAAATCTGAGAGAATTTAGGCGGGAGTCTTTTAACTTCCAACTTTTAAGAAGTCTGACAGGTAGACGACGGATTAGATCTCTTACGGGTGCCAATTGATTTTGAATTTAAAAGGTATAACCCCAGTCTATCTATCTGATGAATTTCGATAAATTCAAGACTTAGAAATTAAATTAGGCTGCATTTCAAAATTTAATCAATTTAATTAAGTTCTCAGTAACTTAGACCAAACCCAGTTCAAATCCCATTAAATCAACACTAATCAATTTCCTTAATAAAAAAAAATTAACAAAACAAAACACCACCATTTTAAAAATAATTCTTGATCTTTTCAGTTACTCTTCAAATAACTTTTTATATTAAAATACATTTTAATAATATTTTTTTATTTTTTAAAAATTATTTTTAACATTATCATATTAAAATAATCTAAAAACACTAGAAACATATTAATTTTTAAAGTAAATAAAAAAATAAAAAATTTTCAAATTAATTTGTTTGAAGTAAATACAAAAATAAAGCCAAACACCCCGTACCAAAACAAACATACATGGATCCATATTTACTGCACGGTTATAACATTAAAATACACTTTAAAAAAATATTAATTTAATATTTTTTAAAATAAAAAAATAATTTTAAAAGCATCTAAATTCAAAAGTAATGCCAGACACCCCGTACCAAAAGAAACATGGATCCAGCTCGAAAGGATTTTGATAGAGTTCCAAAACTACTCTGCAGGCAAGGCATGCAATGGTAGGAGCTGCCTTAAAATTATCTCATTTCATTACCGCTTGCCGGGACATGGCCACAAAAGGGAGTCTTTGCCTTTTGAGAAAAAAAAAAGGTCCCCTTTCCGACCCTATTCTTTACAAGAAATCCACTTATGATGTCAGGTTTTATTTACCATTGAATTAGCTTATAGCTTCTTACACAGAGGAAATCTAGGCATTAACACTAACTAACTAGCTATATTGATTTACTCTTCCTTGATAAAGTTCCAAAACTACTCTGCAGGCAAGGCATGCAATCATTTCCCAATATCAAGTTGTTATTTAAAAATATAAAGAACAGGGATCCTAAACCTGTATAATTCCGAATTTAGGTCTAAACTGGAAAAAGATTGGATCCTAAAAATATAATGCTAAAGCCCTCGAATTGGAGAACATAAAAAGATTGATCTGTTTAAGGTCTAAACTGGAAAAAGAGAACCCACATCAGTAAAAGTATTGCTAAAGTACGAGAATTTGAGCATGAAATTAAGTTCTGCAATGCAAAGAAATAAACATATCAAAACTTCATTCCCAACATAACTGGTAGAGAGAAATGATAACGAAATAAAAATGGAACTAGCTTCCTCTCTATACTATGGAGAATGTTAAGATTCTGTCTCTTAGGTGTTGGTAGCCCTAGTGTAGATCTGTTGGCTGGCATGTGAAGACACCATTCTAATAGATCCTCTGGCCATTAAATCCTTGATAGCTTTGCGTGCAAGAGAGCCACTAATCTGAAATTCAGTTATAAAACAAACCTGTCAATAAAACCAGTGCCTAGAGGCAATAAATGCAAGGCACCAAGAAGACACCAGATCATCATAATTTAGTGGAAGGATAAAAAATAAAGAAAGAAGAGCATCCTGGCTCAGAGGCAGGAATCTAGATCATTTTGAAAGGAAGGTTCGCATGTTGGATCGGAAGTGGCTGGTTATGATATCACATTGAATTATGAACGGGAATCCTTCTTATTCATTTCATCTGCCATCATGCTCAACCGTCATTCAATAAAAGGAAACAGAAAAGAAATATAATTGAAGAAACAAAATTAGAAACAGAGCTTAATTCAATGTTCGTAAGTCCCAGAATGAGACGTTGATGAATAATCTCAGGCTAATCTTCTTAATTTTCCCTTCAAAGAAAAGTGTTGCAGGTGAAAATAAAACTTCAATTGTAGGATGTTTTGTGTATTAAAAGACAAGGAATTCAACAAAAGATTATATAACTTCACAGTATCCTAATTGGTATCCACATTTTGATGTTAACCTAGCCTTCACGAAACACAAGAAAACATCAAATCAAAAGCTTTTTGGAGCAAGATGTGCCTCTTATGAAATGCACCAATCTATCTCAGCACAATAGAAGCTCAATGGTAGCAGATCCAAATTAAATAAGTAATTTCCAAGAACAACACAAGATTCATTCTCAATCAAAAAAAGCCTACACTAAAAACACAGAGCATAAAGGCTAATGTGAACAATTAAGACTAACAGCATGTGAGAAAAGTAGTGAAGGGCAAGAGGAACATACCCTCAATCTGTCAGACAAGACAGAAGGAGTGATAAGCTTATACTTTGGAGCTTCAGAAAGTAGCTTATCGTATGTAGCTTGATCAAACAAAACCATGTTGTTCACCTTCTCCTTTTGCTTTCCCTTGCTCCATTTCTGCACATAAAACCCCAGCAAATCAGAACAAGAAAAAACACGACGCCAGCTATGTCATTAACACCGAATCACCAGTATCAAAATTCCCTATCTCTTTTTTTCTCATATGCAATAACACCAACAAAAGAAAATCATTCAAGGCTTAAAACACTAAATAACCAAAAAAAAGAGGAGCCTGTGATTTTTTGTACCTTCTTCTTCTGCTTGCCACCCCCGGATTTTGCTGGCTTTGAAGACGGAGGAGGAGCCTTCTCCTTCTTTGGTGCCTACAAAAAAAAAACCCACAGATCAATGAATGAAAACATTATACACTACCGATTGGAAGCCTGGAAAATTTAAATGAATAGTGAAAGGATAGTGCTTTGGACATTGTTACCATGTTGAGAGATCAGAGATTAAATCTCTAGGGTTTTGAAGTCCCAGATTAAGAGCAACTAGGGCTTAGCGAAACGAATATTTTCGGCTTTCAGAGAGTATTTATACGTGTGAGTTGCTAGGGTTTTTGGATTTAGGGCGTGTTTGGTTGCTTGTTTTGGTATATTCTTGACCTAGGTTGGACACGTAGAAGGCAGTCTCAGTGGGCTTCATTCAGATTGGACTCGAGGGGTATTGGGCCTCAAAACCTCATTTATTCGGGTTATTTAAAACAAATGATTTTTTTTTATTGTCAATGTTGTTTAATATTTGATAAAAAAAAGGTGTTGATGGAATTATGATGAAACAGTTTTTTGCACTAGACCAAGTAGAAGGACTGGATCCTACGTCGGACAATTTATTTATTTTTAATTTAAATCTATCCAATATTTGAATTACTTTAAAGAATTGATGTAGGTTTAATAGATAAAATTGTTTCTTGTCTTTCTCAAAATATTTTAGATTATATTATCTTCATCCTGTATATATTCACAATTATTAAATATGATTGGTTTTGTTTAAAAACTTGTGATTTAAAATTTAATTTGATTAGATTTTAATTTAAATTAGAAAAAATATTGATTCTATATAGCTGATCCAAACTCATCCAGTCATCACCAGTAATTTTTATATATAAAACTATATTATTTTAATAAAGGATAATTGATATTGGTGGACCCGTTGCATCAATGATTAACCCAATAACAACACTAGAGTCCTGTTTGTTTTTGCATTTTAAAAGTGCTTTTAAAAAAAATTTTATTTTATTTTTTCTTTACTTTAAATTATTTTTTTATGTTTTTAGATCATTTTTATGCGCTGATATTTTTAAAAAATAAAAAATATATTATTTTAATATATTTTTAAGTAAAAAATACTTTAAAAAATAACTACAATCACATTTATAAATAAAATCTAATTACGTACATTGCTTCTTTCATTTTCCAAAAACAAATCAAATCTAAAGAGAAATTGAACTTTATTGTATTATTCGATGAGGTGTTTGAAGTAATGGTAAATATTGTTTTTTAAATATATTTTGATTGAAAATATATTAAAATAATATATTATTATTATTTTTAAAAATTTATTTTTGATTTTAATGTATAAAAACGAGTTAAAAACATAAAAAAAAAATTATTTAAAGTAAAAAAAAAAAAGAAGAAGCAAACAGTGCCAAGAAAAAAAAGGCTTTAATAATTGGAAATTGCGTGGGGCACATCAGTTCCTGATGGCCGAAACTACCATGATAATACCGTGTACCAATCAAAAGCAAAAAGAAGAAGAAGAAGAATAAACCTCATCTCCACCACAATCTGGTGGCCTGGAAAGATAACCATGGCGAGAGAAGGCAAGTCTCTGTTTGAAAGATTCGAGATTCGATCCCTGATAATCCATGCCCCCTCGGGTTTGGTTTGGTTAAGTGATAAAAGATAAAACGAGGTTTAAGGTTATCGTTTTAGAAGTATTTGGAAATACAATAGAA
>Ga0325405_1001567_pt1 | contig 23299 bp, 7 predicted proteins | sample PopdelMetagenome_21_FD_205663 | JGI IMG/M metagenome (GOLD analysis project Ga0325405, IMG submission 205663) | Populus deltoides microbial communities from Bellville, Georgia, United States - Xylem-Control-R2 | ecosystem: Host-associated > Plants > Phyllosphere > Stem > Wood/Secondary xylem...
TATTTTATAACCTCAATTTGAAAAGCATATTTTTAACCAAACACATTAAACTACTTTTTCTTCAACCTCAATTTCAACCACAGTTTTAACCAAACACCTATTTTTTCAAACCAACCTCAACTAAAAGAACTTTTTATAAAACAACTTTTTTCAAACCACAACCACAAAAGCTACCGCAATACCAAACACACTCTAAATATCTTTTTTTTCTATTTTCTAATTTATAACAAGCTTAATTAATCAAAAACACATCCACCCATTCATGTTAAAATACTTGATTTTATATGCAAGTATGTTAAATAATATTCCATCAAATTGCTTTTATATCTTTTAATAAGATTATTTATAATAATTATTCATGTCTGTGTTCATATTCAAAAAAATTATATAGATTTATGGAGAAGTTATAAGAAAAATTATTTAAAAGATTGAGACCATTAATAGAATAGAATGACATGCTTTATGTTAAACTAATTCGTATTTATTAAAAATTAAACACATTTATTGTGAAAACTTTACAAAAGTCGTTTAAAAATACACATATTTTGGATGGCAAGATATTTATAGAAGTTTATACTAAATGAATTAAGACCATTAACATAATGATGTATTTTATTAAAAAGTATAAATGAAAATAACTTTTATTTATTAAAATTAAACATTTAATTGTTGAGAAAACCTTAAAATGATTGCTTTTAATTAAAAAACACTTATTGTGGTTGAAAATGTATATTTATGGTGAAATTATAGGAAAATATATTCAATTTATTGAAATTATTAATGGAATTTGTCTTATTAAAAAGATAAATACAAAAACTTATTTTAATTTATTAAAAATTTAAAAGATTTTGTTTAAAAAACACTAATTTTGGTTGAAAATATATTTCTTATGGACCTTGTTAAAATGTATAAATAAAATTACTATTATTTTACTAAAAAGTAAATACGTGTTTGTTGAAAAAACCCTAAAACGGGCGTTTCAAAAAAAAACGTATATTTTGATTAAAAATGTACCTTTTAAAGTATTTAAAATTTTACATGGTTGAAAAAAAAATATGTTTTCATTCGAAATAATAATAAATAAATAAAAACTATTAGAATGATTTTAGAACTTCTTAAAGACCCACAATTTAAATGTTATAATAGATATCATTAACATTAACATGTCCTGGACGTTGGACTCATTACTACTCAAAGGTCAGATATCTGAGCAATGCAGATTGGAGAAAAAGAGGACTACAGCGTGGGCGAGCGCTCAAATACTTTCAAATATGTAGATAAATAAGATGAAAGACGCCAAATTGTCATCTTCACAGTAAAAAAAAAAGGGGGACTTCAGATCACCTCTCTTCCTAAGAAAATAAAGACAAATTATGGAGTATAAGCGATCAAGGGAAGATGAAGAACAGATGCTATTATATTGTTTCTTTCTGCAGAGCATGTAATGTGTAGCTAGCTGAATGGCTAAGATTGCAAACTTCGTTAAAATCCAGATAAGGGAAGCCAAAAAAGAAAAAAAATATTTTTTGTTTTTCAGAATTAAGCCATAACATATGCATCTGTTTTCTACGATCATATAACAATTTCCTGAACTCTGCTCTACCTCACTAAAGCTCGGTGTTAACATATTGAGTACTGGGCAGAGAGTCTGTGACATGTAACTACTGCAACTATACAAAGAAACAGTCTAACACATAAGCTGAGCTATTTTCACTGCAGACCGTTTCGACATCAGAACTTCTGTCAATTTCTTTCTTTTCTTCCTGTAATTTTATTTTTCTTGTAATCAATGTCATTCTACAAGCTTTGTTCCACTGTGTCAGATATTAGCAATTCTGTTGAAGAATCTGATTGAGGTTCTTTGGAAATAGATTGAGGAAATGATAAGGCATTGGGAGGTAATTGCAGATCATCGACATTGGCTTCAAGCATTTCCACAACTTTGGTCATTGATGGACGATCTGATGCTGCCTCTTGGATGCACCACAACCCAACCAAACAAAGCTTTCTTGGTATAGCAGCCTCAATTTCAGTAACATTTTCAAGCTGTAAATCTGCCCTCTCAATCAGATGGTCATAAACCCATGACGGGAAATATACTTCACTTGAACAATTTCCCTTTGAATTAGAGTTCCTTCTTCTTCCAGCCATTTCCAATAATAACATCCCAAAACTATAAACATCTGATTTGCAAGAAACAGCTCCAAGGTTCCTCGAAATCATTTCAGGAGCAATGTACCCTATAGTTCCTCTGGTAGTACTAATGGACACAAAATCCTTTTCCTCGGGATAAAATTTTGAGAGGCCAAAATCTGAAACTTTTGGGATGAAATTATTATCTAGTAGGACATTCTGAGGCTTAATATCTGAATGAAGAATACATACATTGCATCCCCCATGAAGATGCTCAATCCCTTTAGCTGTCCCTAAGGCTATTTGAAGGAGTTTCTCCCAGCCAACTAGATGACGTTCTGCTTCTCTTGAAAATAAAAGCTTATCAAGAGATCCATTAGCCATGTATTCAAAGACAAGAGCTCGGTGACACCCCTCAGAACAAAATCCCATCAGCCATACTATATTGACTTGATGAATTCTACCAATTATGGAGATTTCATTAATGAAGTCTTCATCGTTGCATTTGGGATTGTCAAGCATTTTAACAGCAACTGAAAACCCATCACGAAGTTGTCCTTTATATACAGTCCCAAATCCACCTTGGCCTAATTTATTTTCGAAGTTGTTTGTAATTGCAATAATGTCAGAGTAAGAGTACCTCCTTGGCATCGAGTGTTGCTGACGGTGCAGAAATCTCTGCTCGTTGTCAATCGCCTTCTTTGTTGTCATATACTTGTGGATAAGGAATCCAAATATACCTATCGGAGCGAGGATGAATCTTCCAACTAGATATATTGCTGGAATCAAATTGAATTTTTTTATTTTTGAGAGAACCAATACAACAATAAGCTCATAGAGTATTAGGAGTTCCAATGAGAAAGATATACCTGACAAAACGTTCCAAGTCATCGAGAAAGCTGCAAACCAAGGGGGAAGATAATTACCTGCACAGGCACGTAAACAATGAAAGTTAAGCATTTTCCAACATCATTGAATAAATGATCAGCAATAATCTTCAAAACAAAATAATGATAATTAAAGCAGATAAAGAAAGAAAAGAAGATTGTTAGGATTTGACTGACCTGATTTGTAACAATCATAGCTAAATGATGAATCCCAGCACTCAATAGACCATTCAAGATCAAACCCTGTTTGCATTAATTGCAAGATACTGTCGAAGGAAGGAAACAGGACAGTCTGATAAACTGTAGGAACTCTTGAAATGAACGAGCAAGGTCCTTCGAGATTAGAAATTATGTAGTTATCATAACTAACATAAAAACTAGACCCGTTTCCACTCAAACAAGGAAGTAGTCTATAAGCTTGATCACTTAAATTACTTGAACACTTGATAAAACTTGTATAAGTGGTAGAGACTAATCTATAGTGATGATCATCTATAACCTCATCAACCGACACTGATTTGTAAGGAAGGCTGCAGCTACCACTAGCTAAGTTAAAATCAACAACGCGGAGTCTATTATCATCGTAGGAAATTTGCTTAACATAATACTTCCCTGAGTGGAATTCTAATATGGTCTTGTTGTTCTCGCAAGAAAGTTGAAAAACTGTTTCACCACAGCCAGGTGGATCGGTCTTTAGGCGAAAGGGGTAGTCGATGATTTCGATGTCTCCACATGAAGAACGGGAGCAACCATGTGGGATGAATCTTGCTTCAACTTCAGTTGAGAGTATAAAGATTAGCACAGAAAACAGGGTAGTTGAGGGTACCGGTGATTCTTGCCTTCTGATCATGGTTTCTTTTTCTACAGGAAAGACGTAGATCTTGATAATAAATTAAGACAGAGGACGGGGCTAGGATATGATAGCACTTTAGCAGCAATTTTTTTTTTTTTTTTTGGAGAAATCAGCAAGGAACTTGACTGGTTACGTTTATCAAGGGGTCATCGATTCAATTCAATAGTCAATGGCGAAATGATACACAATGATCAGCACGTCGAAAGTGAATTTTACTTCACGTAAACCAATAGAGTTAAAATTAGATTATTGACATGCACTGTAGATAAAATAATTATTTTTTTAATTTAAAAAATAAAAAAAATTAAAAAACAAAAAACCCTTATGTACGCTAAATAAATTATTTTTAAAATATTAAAATGTTTATTAATTTTTTTTAAAAAATATCAAGGTAATGATATGTTGGTTTAACCAGCACTAATCATGGTTAATTCATAAACCAAGTGATTGAGAATACTTTTATTATTCGTAGGAGAATTTTATTGCCATATCTGTAATTGCAAAGAATAAACAACAGACCATAAAATAGGAACAAGAGGACTGTAGTAAGAAAAACAAGTGAGACATGGGTTTTTTTTTTTCTTTTTCTTTCGAATTATCAGCTAGAACCCAATTCGGATTCTTTACAGATTATTAGATTCGTGGATCAATGAATCAAAAGAAAAAGAAATTAAGATGCGTGGAGCATTTCGTGCTGGTTTCTACTTTTCTACTGCCTAGCTTTATGTTGGGCAAGTGGACTATGGATATAGGTAGTGTTTTGGATTAATCTTTCAATTGTTTCATGAAGTATTTTTTATTTGAAAATACATTAAAAATTTATTTTTACCTCCATATATCAAAACAATTAAATAATAAAAAAATGATTTTAAAAATTAATTTTTTTTAGAAAACAAGGCCACACCGAGTAATCATAGACTAGAGAGGAAACTGGATTTCCCTCCTGTTCTATTAGTATTTATCCGTACTGCAATGGATTGGAGGGTAGAAGTGAGTGCATTTGTCTTTCCTTAGTCTAATCACGATGGAAGAAGCCTTCTTTCCACTGGGTAACTATCACCCCTCGATCAAGATCTCAAACTTTGTTTCATTTGTAAAAAGACCAAGCCCACTCCAACCTTTCTGTACTGATTAGAACCTTGAAACCGGGTACTGCAATTGTTTCAATCACCTCGAACTTTTTTTCTACGTACCCTCTTCTGTTTCCTCATATCAAGTATATTTATAAAACCAACAGTTTGGTTCCATGTATATTCAATCACATCCTTCACTTGGATCATTCTATTTTCATATTTCTTTGCACTTATATACATATATATATATATATATATGAAGCAATACATTCCATTTATGTGTAACATGCTTGCTACTGTGGTGTGAGGACGAACATTTTGCATGCGTGGGATTCAACAGTTACTGTAAGTTGATGCCGGACTGAAGTCATTGTTGAATGCTGCAAATTGAAGTTCCCTGGTATTAGTTTTCTTTTTGCCAACAAAAATCAATGAAAATTTGAGAAAGGGATTCTTAGAGTCAGACCGCCCAGAGGTCTCGAGCATTGACTACTGCTGATGATTTGAGTCCAATGTCCTTGAAATCTGCAGTTATAGCAGCCCTTGATGATCCTCTGTTCCACAAGACCGCTGCTATCCTCTTCCCACTTAAAGGACCAGCCCATACCTGTACAGACATCCCCGTATTAGGGGTATTTAAGATGATACTAGGGGTGTTCAGTAGGGCGTTAAATTTTATTCTTGTAAGCTCTAAGCTTGTTTTCTTTCCTTTCAGGGGGTTAATTATTAAAGGGATACCAAGGGTCCATTTGAAAAGGTTATTACTTTTGAAAAGCTATAAAATATAGTTTTTAAAAATAATATATGAAAATCTCAGTGTATGAATCATGAAGCACTACCTCCAAATCTCCAGTTTTCTTTACTTTCTTTCCTTGGAGTCCAAGCTTATCTGTCAGTGGAAGAATAGCAGTGAAGCAAAAGCTCATACGCTTGATTAATAAATGGAATGGATTTGAATAGAGAACAACCAAAACCTACCCTGATTAACTGCAATAACCTCTTCATTGCTTAGCAACTCCAACGTGTCGTTGTCCATGGAGCGGATATCGCACCCAAGAAGAAGGGGGGCCTAATTATTCACCATTAAGAATCTATTAACTGCTCGGCTACAGAAACAATGACACTAACAATCATTTTTCTTTTCTTTTCCAATACCTTCATCAAAGCCCAAATACTAAAGTGAGAGCGGTATTCTTCGGTTGACATGCCCCCATTGCCCACCTCAAGCATGTCTGGGTCTAAAACTCAGTCACAAATAAGAAAACAAAATGTTTGATGCCATAACTTGTCAAGAAAAAAAAACAATTTGGTTGTTGACTGATAGTAAGAGAGCAACAAGCCTCACCATTCCATCCACCAGGTCCAGCATAAGATGCCCAATCATCATTTTGATCAGCACGGGATGTCATGCTGTCAAAAGAGTGGCCATTTTATAATTTCTACCTAAAATTCACCAAATCTATCTCCCTCGCAGGGATATTTTGAATGCTCATTTCCACTTTGGATCTCATATATAAGATGCTCTCCTTACCTATCCCACGTATCTTTGATGTCTCCAGTCGTCCTCCAACTATTTCCAATTCCAGCTGCCCAGGTTGCTGGATTGTCCTGACCCCTGCATACCAATGTATTATGGTTCCGTTGTTAAAAGGGTAAGTATGGAGATTTCTCAGGGAAATGAACACGGCACAGATTTCTAGGAACAGTAATATACCATTCACAAAGAGAGAAGAAGATAGGTCGGCCTGTGCTTAATAGTGCCTTGCTCATCTTTGAATACCTGTCATCAAGAAGTGAATAGGTAGAGACCACTTATTTTAATCTTGAAAGATCATTTTTTCCATCAGATTTCAGAACTTGTACCACGTACCTTTCTTGCGGGCTCACCCCATTATTATGACAATTATCATATTTCAGATAATCAATTCCCTTGAGAAAATAGCCAAAAAAAAAAACAGTCATGGCGATATATTTACGAGGTTTGACGGACGCACACTAGGCAGAAGCCAAAGTCTTTTAAGTTTCCTGAAGGAAAAGGTTTTGTATCATGAAGAAGAAAACGACTGAAGGAAAAACAAAATTACCCATGAAGCAAAGGTTTTCGCATCCTGTTCCTCGTAACCAAGTGATCCTGGCATTGTCTTGGCACAAGTCAGGGTCCTGCAAAAATAAACATTTCTTCAGTGCGCTATAAACGTCATAGGCCAATTCACTTTTCTAATCATTAATTCCACGACATTTATCGCTGTGTTCTGTCATGCTCTCATGATTCGAAGTCTTAAATGCGAGGATACAGCTTCAAACTTGGGGCAGATCCTATCTTTCCTAGTGGAAGAAAGTTAAGATATCCTAGTGACTTGGGGCAGATCTGTATATCTAGGTCTTTAGAGAAACACTGGTTTTACATCAAACCGTAAACTAGACGACCTGATTCAGTAGGTCAAATAATATTTTCCGTTGTAGCCGATCGGACCCATCAATACACATGCACTCATTTGATCTGCTTGTTTTAGCAGAAGTATCAGGTCAACACAGAGTATGGCCTTACTGCACAGTGCACAACCGTGATTTCTTGACCAAACTTCAGAAAATGTGAAAGAAGGAAAACATTATCACAAGTACCCAGCATCGCCATAAATTCCGATCTTTAGCCCTTTGCTGTGGACATAATCTGCTAGAGCCTTCATACCAGACGGAAAAATAGACTTTTTTGGCACTAAGTTCCCCTGCACATAATAGGTGCAGATAAATATTTTCAAATTCTTATAACAAAATATAAAGACATTATTTCACTGAAGACTTATTCTCTGATGCTTTATGAAAAAAAAAAAACTTCACAAGCAACAGAAAGAATCCCTCCTTCACGGATAAATTTATGCTGCCGCACTAAGAACTAATTAAGAAGGATACTGGCAAAAGGGATTGTGTTTATATTGTAATCCCACAAAACGCAAAGGTTTTTCAGTAAGTACGTTGTACAATATAAACAACCAAACAACTCAGTAAAATAACAAATGCAGGGAAAAAAATTCAGTCAGAAATGTAAACAATAGCAAGCGACTTGCAATATTTTCCTAAAAATGTTGTACCTTGGAATCTCTTTTCAGTTCTGCCCAACAATCATCTGCCGAAATCAAAATTTTAAAGGACAGGAACATATTAGTTCACCAATTAATAAGAGAAAATCAGTAGCTGTCTAATGCTTTCAGCCTCTATGTTGAAAAGGAAGATTTTTAACCTAGATTAATATACTTGTATCCAAGAGCTGCTATTCCACTCGAAACCATTGCATCAGCTGTACGAAAAAAGGACAAAATTCAGCCAAAATCACCAATGACAACTTACGTTATACCAAGACCAAAACTTAAAAGCAAGTATTTCATGACCAAAAGAAAAATAAAAACATAGTGTGCTGTAAGACATCACGATTGTACCTGTCTCACGAATCAGTTCTTCGTTAAGCTTGCAGGGAAAGTGATTGTAACTGTTCCATCTGCACCAACCTTAATTCATTAGATACAACACAAAGTTTGTTCTAGAAAATATTGGCTCAGAAAAATGGAAGTCAGGTTCCATCTAAGTGGACTATTTGATTGAATATTTTACATGTCCGAGGTAAAACTAGATAAATGGTCAACGCTATGCTGCGGAACGAATAAATTTTTTGTCAATATAAAATAAGACATTAATGTTATATCAATGTTTTAAAATGAGTAAGAAAAATCTATGATTTTAATAATTAAAAAAGGTTGCATGTGTCATCAGAGCAATGGATAGAAAAGCAAACAGAAACAAAACGCCATGAATTAAGCATAAAAAAGTCAATGGAAAAAAATTAAAAATCATAAGAATAAAAATTGAATCCAAAACATGAAAACATAATAAAAAAATCAAACATGCAGAATTTTTTAACGTGTTTTCTTACATAAAAAAATCTCAGATGTAAATTAAAAAACTTATGCAGACATCTAACTAAACAAATCAATAATTATCGTGTAAAGAAATGAAAAAAAAAATCATCAACAATAAACAAAAACAAAACTGAAAAAAACTAAGAGACAAATATAGATCAAGATATTTAATATCGCAGCAGGTAATTTACCTAATTATGATTAATGGATTTATTAATTAAAATAAATTTGTAATAGAAACCAACATACAATAAAATTTATTGAATACAATAAAAAAAAACAATGCCATGTAGGACTGCACAAATTAAAGACTTTATGAAAAATTCGATATTAAAAAAAAATTTAGTCCATATAAAAATTTTAAAAAAAATCACAAGAATCATACCAACCTTTTTAAAAATCAAACAAACCTAATATCATTAAAAAGTAACCAAAATCTAAAAAATGCTAAATAAGCAAAAAACATCACACATAAAAGGTATTAATTAAAACATAAACAAAATAATTATTTAAAAAAAATACATAGAAAATAAGGCATCAATTAAAAAAATCATTTAAAAAAAATTAAGGCAGGCGCTGCTAGGCCTCATCGATCAAACAACGGCTCGCGTGCGAGCCTTTATTAATTTTTTAAAAGTTAATGGGTTATGTTGTTTACCCCAATCATTTAAAAAAAGACACGTCGCCTGAAATCTGGTCACTGTGATAGTTGGGAAAATGGGGTCCCAAATTCTTTTTACAAACAAACTCATTTTTTACCTTGTTAAATCAATTCATGGCTTTTAAAAACAAAAAACAAACGACACAAAATCCAAAATCAACTTTAAACCAAAAATCTTTCCAAGCTCATATCTTGTTTTTTAAATACTTTCAAGGTCAAAAAAACATCTAATCTCAACTCTCCTCATCATATAGAACAATTAATACAAAAATTGACCATTTTAATGATTATAATCATCACCAACTATTACTTTTTCTCTTTACAATAGAATTAAGCTATTCCTTATATATCCGCTCGCCAAAAAAAATTGGAAATAAGGAAAATAAAGTTCGGTATCAAAATTAATTTTTTTTAAAATTAAAGGGACCGGTTACCTAATAGATAAGAATTATAGGGAACTAAAATGAGCTTTTATAACAAATTTCAAACCCGCCACCTATTCTACCCATCCTTTTCAGTCCAGTTTCTTGTATTTCAATCCAACCCTCCCTCCAAAAAATATGCAATTGGCTAATTCTTTTTTAAAAAAAATGGTTAAATCGCGCAAACTAAAAGTTGAAAGATTAAAATAAAAATTGCTTTAATCCATGGTATTTTGTGAGAAGATAACCAAAAACTGATCTTTTTTAGCATACTGAATAAATTTATTCGAAACTTGTAAATGAATAAGCTCACCCCATCTGAGGAGTGTGACCAAGACCATTATCCAACAAATTTCTTCTTATAGCTTCTGCTTCACCAAGTTCCCTCACACGAGCAGCATGGCTAACTGTCACCATCAAAGTGGTGCATAAAATGAACACGAGAAAGGGAAAAGATAGCCGAGAGGGTGCCATGAGAGTGATTATTTAGTTGTATCAAAGCAAAGTATAAACATGGCATTCATGAGCGTGGAGAGAGATATATAATGTTGCTGAGCTGACAGCTATCAAAAATCTTCTGAAGGAAAGCCAGCTGTCATAGAGAAAGGAACTACCTAAACTCCAGATTAAGAATCATAGATGGCTTTCAATAGGTAATCCCAACGTTAACAGTATGTTACGAGTCTTATCTTTTGGACCAGAATCTTGTCTTATGGGAAGATTAGAAGAGCTGTAAAAAACATACAATTAGCATAAATAGACCCGATTCCTGGCTTTGTCTTCTGGAAGATTGTTTTCAACTCTATTAAAAAATCAGCCAAGGCAAACATTGTAAAGATCCTCATCACAGGAATTCTTTATGCGTCATATCAAACCAAACACATAAGATATGCTAGCATCTAAATCAAGGTAATTTAACTTTGGCTAAATTAACATTAAAAAACACGGATTCTATGATCATCATAGCAAACTCGGCCTAATATTATCTTTTCTTTTTTTTTTTTGCCTTTGGTCTAATATAGTCCTGTTGTTCTGGCAAGAAAGTCTACAAAGTTAGATTCACCACAGCTGGCTGGATTGGTTTTTAGTCGAAAAGAGTAGTGGATGACTTCAACACTCCACTTATGGATAGAAAGATTAGCAGAGAAAACAGAGTAATTGAGACTGACGGCCGTAACCATTTATGCCATTTCGTCATGGTTTCTTTCTACAAGAACGATGTGGAAGTACAGTAGGGAAATGAATTGAAAGGTAGGGTTATGTTTTGACATCGTTTGCACTAAAAAACTAATGTTTATGGTTGTTTAGGGGTCTTTGATGCTAGTGAACTAAGTCGATGGTTTGAAGCATTTGCGTTTCCATAAAATCACTGCATGCCTATTAGAATGGACAACATTAATGGAAAACTATAAGAAAAATGGGCATTCAAAGAAAATACCCAATAAAAAAAAAACCCCGTTGCCACTGAGCTGTTCAAACGATGCTACAGAGGGATCAAAGTTGTTGGAATGGCGGAGGAAACTGCAAAACCTATGACCAAGTTAAATTTGTTTTACACTAATAATGATTAAAAGAGACATGGAGAAGAGATGATCGATGATGACAATATCATTATTGTTCATATTCTAGTAAGTATGTTTGTCGGAACAAGTACTTTCATTCATTGTTCCTTGGATTGAGATGAGGCCAGGCTGGTTACAATTTTAGAAAACTACTAGAGTTGTTTTTGTACGTAGTGGAAGTAGCTTGACACCAATTTGGCAGCTTATTCAATAATGATATTGTTCTTTCTTCATGAATTTATCTCATTTTCTCTGTCACAGACCCTGGTGGTGGTAATTGAACAGCTTTCCCTCCTCCATCTTCTTCTTCTTCTTTTAATTTCATTTATTTTCTTTGATATTGTTATTAAAAATGATTGCCATCGATATTTTTCTGGTAGTTTTCAGAAGATGTAGCTAGCCAGGAGTGATGTTCTGTATTAGGGCTTTATCTCATTTTCTACTGCAAGTTATCGCACCAACAGCCACTAGTTTATGATTTTAACAACGGTTTTGTGTGGTGTTGCAGCGGCAGCAATCCAATCCCTCAAGAATCAGCCGGAAAATACACCACCAAGATGGTACCAGTCTGATGATCCCTGCGGATATCCCTGGGTAGGAGTTGCTGCGACAATTCAAGGATCACTGCATTGTCAGTACTGAATTCCTCCTCATGTTCAGTAGCTTATTATTATATCCATCATCTCTAATAATTGATCTACAGCAAGACCATTCTGATCAACAGTAAGAATTTTATACATTCATGGTTATCAACCATAAGCCTTAAAGGGAATCTATGTGGTGACATTGGAGAACCGGCCGAATTGAGATCCTTGTAACTTTCCCATTTCTACCTCACAGGAACAAGTTTTTTATAAGCGATTTAAAATGTGGTTCTGCCTTAGCAAGTTCCTAAGAATCATCGAAATATACATATTTTCACAAATGGTCCTGTGCCTCCAAAAATCTATCTTAAAATCTTGATATTTAAGCTTTTGAGGTTATTTTGTTTCAGGGACCTGTAATTTAACCCAAACCTTACGGGATCTCTCACTCCACGGTTATGAGAACTGCAAAACTTGCACATCCTGTGAGATGAAATATCCAATTTTCTACATGGCCAGCCGGCTTATATCCTTCTTCCTTGAAAATATCAAAGCAATTGCATTTTATGTGTCTTTCCTGCAACTTTTCAGAATACTTGCTGGTTAGTTTCAGTGATAGTATTCCAGATGAGCTAGGCAATCTTGCTGAGCTATCCATCCAGTAAGAGTTGTTAAACTTCCAACAATTATGAATACATGAATCAACAGAGATGCTATATCTTCGCTTCATTCAAAACTATCTCTTTTTATTGTTAGAGAATAATATAAATTATATCCTGAGACCTCACCTAAAAGTTTAAGATATTGGATTGAAATGGTTCTTTGACATGGTATCAGAACCTTGATGATCAAGTGATCTTAAGTTTGAATCCCATCATCCTTATTTATTTGATAAAAATTAAGCGCGAGGTAATGTGGGTCTGTGCAAATTTCAAGTTTAAAGAGCTTTCACTTGAGGGGGTGTGTTAGAGAATAATATAAATCATATTTTGAGATTTTACCTAAAAATTTAAGTTATTAAATTGAATTGATTCTTTGAAATCTACGAGTATCTCAAAACAAAACAACTTACTTGGTGGAATCCCTCCTTCGCTAGGTAAACTCTCCAAGCACTACTGGCTGGACCTTGCAGACAACCACTTGACAGGAACCATCCCCATCTCCAAAATTGAACAACTTGTCAGAATCGGAATTACATAGTAGATCGGTTAATAATATATTCGTGATTGGTAGATATGTTCGAGTCTTGGAATTGCAAGGACCAAAGCAAATGAAGACTAGTTCACCAGGAAATTCACATTTTTATTTGTTTCAAAACTAGGTATTCCCCTTGCAATAGATATAGAACTAGATAGCTGATCGTGATAAGCTGTTAAATTTTTTTAATGTAAAAAAAATATTTAGATGATTTGATTAATACGCTACTTGATTTGATTTAAGGAAGCAAAATATGATTTTTAGAAGCTAAGCCGAAGATGATGTTGAAGAATTCAAAGTGAAATTAATTACAAAACAAATCAAGAGATGTATTGATTTAACTGTTTATGATTTACTGTGTATAGTTTCATATATTATATTGTTCATTAGTTATCTTTTTCTAAATTTTTATTTTGTTCATCACACTATTTTTTTTTCAATTGTATTATTTTGAGTCAAAAGTCATATCCAATGCTTCTTATTTTTTAAGAAAATATAAAATTTTGAAAGACAAAAAATCAAAATGAAAGAAAGTAGAAAATAGTTGACAACTTCTAATTTTGTTTAAGAAGTTTAGTTTGGTCCCCTTTTCTTTTCAGTTAATAGATAATTAGTTCCTTTAATTATCAATAATTTAATTTTCATACAAAATTTTATTATTATTATTATTATTATTATTAGTTCCTGGTTTGTGAGAGAAGAGAGAGTTATTGTATTTCGGTATAAATAAAAAAAAATTATTATTGATACCAATTCTGATCACTAAAACAGTTAAACTTGGTGTCAACAGATTTTATTTGAAGAGAAAAATTTGATAACGGTTGTTTAGAAACTCAATATTGCATGAAAAACATATCAAAGTTGAGGAGGAAATTTTTTTCCTGGTTTGATTTTTTATTTTTGGACCATTTATTTATTTATTTAGGTTGATAAATTGACTTATAGATATTCTATTGGTGTTTATAAAGTGTTTTTAATTTTAAAATGAGTTGAAAGAATGGGGTTTTAGGGTAAAAAAATAGTTTGTCTTGAATTTTTAGCTACCACAGTAGTGAACAAAACTTGAACAAATAGGCGACACATCGTATACCTCAGCAGATGACATGTCGTCTGATTATATTTTTTTTTTTACAAAAAAATATGATTGACAGTCATCTATCCCTTAAAAAGATATAAAAAAAATAAAACACGGCCTAGACGCACTAGGCTACCAAGCTCGCACATCTAGACTCTCCTTTTAGCTTTTTTTTATTTTATTTTCTTGTAGTTTTTTTTATATTCAAGTCAAAAATAAATTTTAAAAAAATAATTTATTAAACATGGTTGATTCCATGACTTGGGTAATGATTTTGAATGGTTAAGCCACAACATTCAAATCGATTTAATATGTTATTATTTTAATATTGTTTTTTTAAAAAAAAATTCAAGCATTTAGTTTATTTTGAATATGTCTTCATGATATTTTTTATTTTAATGGAATTAACTTGTTTAAAATTTTTTTTACATGATCTCATGATTTAAAATATAGATATAGTAAATTAACTTAAGTAAGTTAAATTAAGTTGATCGGACCACTTCAATATATAATATTATGAATTTTTTAATGTATTTTAGATTGGACTTGATAGTATATTTTGTTTTAGTGTTTTTTTATGTTTAATTGATTTTGATTTGCTACGTCACCGTTTAAAATTTCTCACACAATCTTAATATTTTTTTTATGTTAAAAAAAAAACACGGTGAAACACATATCAATGGACTAATGATTAACTATTTTTCGGACACGCAACATTCAAGAAATCCCTTAACTTTGGTGGCTGGGATATTCCTTTTGTCTTTCTGGAAGGTCAAACCTAGAAAAGCAAGTCTAATTTTGACTATGTTGTTTGTTCTATACTTTTATGGCAAGCACTTAAAAAACTTATTCCTTTTATAAATCATTTGAATAAATATTAAATGTTGAAAAGGTGAGCGTCTCATCCATAATTAGCAAGTAACACATCATCTCTTTAATCAGCTTACTAATAGATTTCATCATTTGATGAATTATTTTTTTTAATATGAGTATTCAGATTAATTTATTGTAATTTAACTAAATTCTTAAGTTTTAAAGTTAATAACTATATAAATTTTTAATAATTATCATATTAAAAACTATAGGGCTCGAGCATGAGACCACAAGAAATAAATTATCTAATTCTTTCATCTATCCATCCAAACAGCCAAAGTTAAAGTTTTAATTAATACCCATGAATGACTGTAATTAAATGTAATTCCAATTAATATTATTCCTAATTATTGCAATTAAATCTCAATACCGATGCCGATCTTATCAAAGGCATCATCTTTCGTTTACCTATATTTGATTATTGAAACTGCCGTGCAAGCAACGACTACAATCATGTCGTCGAGTGCTTTTCTATTAACAAATTGAAAGGCACCTTTTTTTAAAACAATTAAAAAGGCATTCTCATACTAGTTTTTACACATCAAAACACTCGTTAAAATAATTATATCTCTTTTCCATTGAATTTTAAGTGAATCATGTGCGCACCTAAATTCATAGATTCATAACGAGCTAGGTAATTTTCCTTTGAAAGACACCTCTAAGTAACATAATTACGATGAAGATGTTTTAAAACAAAACAATGGAAGCCAGGCCATGAAATACTGCCCGCTTCTCTTTTTTTATTTTTATTTTTATTTTTTATTTTTATTTTGGGCCTTTCTAACTATCAGCTGATAATCTTTGATCCTCGAAGAGTTTAATTTATAATAACATTCACATCTCACCATGTGTGATTGCTTCTTCTTCTTCTTCTTCTTCTTTCCAGTTGAAACATGGATAAAAATGACGATCGAGCACATGATATGCTTGGATAATTAATTAACAGGAAAATAGCTTCACGTATTTCAGGGATTGTGTTTAATTTATCTTTATATGTTTCATTGTATCCAGTCTATCATTGAAAAGTTACTCCGCTTCGGTCTATTTTTTTAATCACATTTTCATGGTCAAAACTGATGAAAGCACGTCATTTGACTCGTTCACGACTAATTCTGAATTTGTAGGTCCAAAGTACATTTATTTAAAATCATGTCAGGCTTTTTTCAAAACTCACCGCTTGTGAAATAATTTATACACGCAACCTATCAAAACCGAGTATTAAATGCTCTAATTAAAATCTCAAATCTTATTCTCCTGCTCCTTATCTCTTAATAAGAGATATTTTACACGTATAGGATGGTCATGTACATGCCAAGTGATTTATATAATATATAGTTTTCTAAGGATATGTTTTATACAATTAAACATATATGGACAAATTAATGTTGGACACTCAGTTTTTGAAATAGTATGTTTAAATATGTTTGCATTAATTAATGACTAACTTTAATTTCTCTTTTGATGGAGGGTGCGTGATATTGAATAATATATACGGACTCTTCAACTAACCTATATATTTTTTGAATAATATGTGCATTTTGTGACTTTCTAATATCATGGCAAACTATCCTTGGATTTGTGAGATACAAGGAGAACCTTGATAAAGTAGAGCTCGGAGAAGGAGATGTGAAGAATCAATGTGTATTATTTAATATATCCAAGTGTTTTTTTTTTGTTTTTTCATAAATAGGCTCAACTTTCATATTTGTATTTTTCACGGGTGTCTTAGGAATTTTATGGTGTATCCGTACTGTTTTGAGGATTAATAAAATCATATTTTTGATAAAATAAAGAGAGAGAAGAAAAGATAGAAAGAAATCCATATGTTTTTCGAATGGCAAGCTACTTTTTCTGAAAATTTTATAAACTCGGTGCTTAAAGTCTTAAAATCCTTGGAATTTTTAGCCATTTTTGGTAACGTAGTTAAGATTTGTCCAATTTCAACTCCTAAATAGATTTATTGTTAAAGTGATTTTTATTTGAAAATATATTAAAATAAAATATTTTTTATTTTTTAAAATTTATTTTTAACATCAAACATTAAAAAAAAATCTAAAATAAAAAAAAATAAACAAAAGAAGAAAATCTCAATTTTTTTAGAAACAAGACCCAGCCACGGAAACAAAAAAAGGGGACCTAAAAACCAACAATAACAGTTTTGTTTTTTCTGTTTTTTACAACAGCTAATTCTACAGTCAGCCAGCGTTACATTACCAGATATTTTCTACAAGTGGCTCTCACCGGGCTTTTTCTAAAATGTATTATTAATTTATCCTCCGCCGAGGCAATGCAAATCACAACATCAAACGCGCATTTACTGCTGTCTCCATTTTTTCCATTCAGATAAAAGAATTCAAAACAAGAAAATAAAATGGACAGCAAATTTGAAATCTATTTGCTTCGTCTCTTTACGGTGGTAGCAATTAGCAAACGTGCATGTCTGTCAAGTGCAAAAAGCACATGGGTTCTAGCCAGGTTGCCTTAAAAACCTTGACCTTAACCTAGATAGATTCTAGGTTGTCCTTTTCTGCTGTGTAGATTTATCTGGTATTATAGATAAACCAGCTCTCTTATCATCATTGTCCATATTCGCGCAAAACCATTCTAGCAAAATGACCTTTTATCTTAGGCTACAAGACCCTGCAGTTCAACAACACGAGGAACTGAGTGAAAGCTGAAGAGTTCTCTTGGCCTTGGCGTCTCCGTCTTGAATCTATCAATATAAACAATATATAACCACCACTCCATCCCATTAATAATCTACAAAATGAATAAAATAATAAGAAGGTCCGTCCAATTAAGCAACCAAATGGTAGTTTTTAATTTACACAGGGATGCCCTCTTATAGCAGACGAAAACCTGAAAATGTACAGCGGCAAAAAAGAGAAGAAAATAACCCTAAGGCCTCCAGGACACAAGAGCTCTTGAAAAATATGTAGCAGCTAAGAAATTCCAAGAAAGGGGTGAAAAGGGGTTGAAAGAGAGAGTTCACAGCCAGTCAAAACCGCCACAAACCTTCTCAAAATAGAAAGGGTAAAAATAGGTCTAATTAAAAAAACAAGATCATTCACCAACTATCATCATCGAACGATCATCACCACCATCATGCACATGCATCATCTCAAGGAGAGCCAATCCACTACATCCGCTCCCACGCGCCTCCGCGTTTCTTCCACGCGCTCATCGGACACAAGCGGCCACCGACAAAGGGGGCAATTAAAATTGAGATGATCAAGCCATCCATCAAAGCACTCCTTGTGAAAAACGTGGCAGCAATCAAGCCTCCTCACCTGGTCCCCATGTCTTAGCGTGCACAAGCACACCACACAATCCGATCCTCCCTTATCATTTATATTACTGTCACCACCGCAACAATACTTGTAAGAAAAAACCCGGTTGAGTTTACGCTGCTCGGCGAGCACGATGAGGCCGGCAAAGCCAGAGCCGATCGAACCCAACAGCCCATCATCCATAACGTGGGCCTGGTCTAATCGGTGAAGGCCCACGGAGTGGAAAACGCTGAAAAGGAAAGAGCGAAGGCAGGCAACACAGTTGGCTATGAGTGCTATGAGGAGCAACGGGATCGATTCAGAAGAAACGTCGTTCAGCTGGTTTTGTAAACCCATCTTTCTGGTTGAGTTTAAAATTTACAGTGTTTTAGGTTATGTGATAAAAAGAAAGAGAGGATGGTTATGCTATACAGAGACTAGAGAGGTGTTTGATAAATAGCCAGAGAGAGAGAGAGACAGAGGGATGGAATTAGGTTGAGAGGGTTGGTGATGTTATGGACGTCGAAGTTTGAGGGCCTAAAGAATGGGAAGGGGATTTTGGGTCTCCTCAAAGGCCATGTGTGGTGGGTCCTCCTCTCTATGGAAAACACGTTTACTTTTATGTTTACCATCATCATCACCACCACTACTGCTGCTATTACAAATACATTTTCAAGTTTTCTTCCTCTATATTATTTTACAGAGCTCGAATGGGGTGACAAGTAAAGATTGGATTGTCATTTCGAGATTAATTATTTTCTTATGAAATATTTTTACAATGAGAAAATCAGATCGATTGATTTCGATGCAAGCTGGATAAAATCTTAAATATATTTTATTTCTATAATAATCAATTAATTTATTAATGATTATTTGCTGAAATGCAACCATGAACCCGCTTCCAGCCGCACGAAGTGGAAAAAAGTTTAATTCTTTTCACGAACTGGCTGTATCATCCATTGCCCCTCAAAGGACACAGGGTGTCAGTACGTCATTTGGAGTTTGGGGTAATTATAAATATTGTATTGTTTATTTTTTTAAGTTTTTTATCGTAAAAGTATTAAAATAATATTTTTAAAAGTTATTTTTAATATTATTATATTTAAATTATTTAAAAATAAAAAAATAATTATAAAAAATAAACAAACTTAAAATCCATAAAAAAAATTTACTCATCAAAAGTAAATTGACTACGCTCTATATACATTACACATTACGTACACGGAAGAGCTTAGCACACGGAAACAAGAGGGATTAGAACTTATTATCAACAAAGAGTGAGTAATGGTTGCATTAAAAATAATTTTTTGTTTGTTGAAATACATGATAATAATATTTTTTTATTTTTTAAAAATTATTTTTAATACCAATACATTAAAACGATCCAAAATATATAAATTATATTAATTTTTAATTAAAAAAATTAAACTTTTAAAAACATAACTTCCAACGCGTTTCCAAAAGCATTCTAAAATTGATTGATTTATCATACACTCACTGGATCCATCTCTATTCAAGTATTAATGTGGACGTTAAGCTGTCACGTCCTGGAATTGTGTTAGTAGGAGGATGATGATATGGAATCATTATATTCATACATTTTCAAGAAATGAGTGGTCAATTTATATATGTGCTGTTTCTGAACGCCTTCCTTTGCGTGCAGAAGAGGGATCAATTAATATTTTATATATTTTTGTTTAATTCTGGAAGTGGAAATAAAATTAGATCTTTGTATAGGACCTGTTTATTTTTAGTTTTAAATTAATATTTTTTTAATATTTTAAAATTATTTTAAAATATTTATAGCTAAAATAATTATATAAAAAAAAAACAAAAGAAATGCTTGAGTCCGTTTGGCGTGCTTAAAAAAGTAATGTACCAAGTACCAACCATTGATTAGCTAACTGAGAGAAGCAAATAGAGAATATCTTTCTGCAGGGCCACGCCCAGCTTAAAGCTTAACCCTTTTTTTTTTTTTTTTAATAGATCAATAAGATTTTGGTCGAGTGCTGTATTTGAGAAACAAAAGAGATAAAAGGCAAAGAACTTTAGCGTAAAATTAAATATTTCTTGGCTCTCTAATAATCCAGCTAAAATACACACCACTGCTTTGTTTTTTAGTCAAAATATGTAAATAGATCCATACTGTTTGCTTTTTATTCAGGAAATATTTTAAGATTTTGGATTCAAAAAGTGTGTGAGTTTTAAGTACAATTAATTAGTGTACTAAATGGCCCAACAAACGTGTCTGAATTTTCTTTGCTATTATTGGAATATATATATATATATATATATATATATCTTCTTTTATTCCTCATCTGAAAAGAGATGTTTTGGATTGAATCGATCATTTATATATATATATAATAAATGATCGATTCAATCCAAAACATCTCTTTTCAGATGAGGAATAAAAGAAGATCCTTTTGTTTCAGTTTTTTTTTTATAGAATAGTGAGATCAGCTATTTTATTCTAATGAATAAAAAAGGGGATTCGTATATATTATTTCCGTCAATTAAAATGCACCAAAAATAGCTAGAACTAGAAATATAAAAATAAAACATCCTATAATGTATTTAATCAGAAAATAATTTATACTTTTGTAGAAGTATTTACACATCACGAAATCTCACGTGTCAGAGTATGGATTTCATATAGTTAAAAAAAAAAGAGAGAGAGAGGACATGCTATATATCCAAAATGTACAAAACATAGGAATCGTGTTTGGCAATTAGTTTTAATCTGTTTTTTATTAAAATTTATTTATTTATTTTAAATTTATTTATTTTAGATTATTTTGATGTATTAATATTAAAAATAAATTTTAAAAAATAAAAATAAAATATTAATTGTCACAGTTAAAAACACTTTTTAAATATTGTGAAGGCAGGTGAGGCTTTCATATATATAACCCAAAGTGTTTTTTCCGTGTTAACTAATTCTTTCCAAATAAAATTGAAAAAATGGAAGAGTACTTGGCAAGACGTGATGTAATAGTAATAGTCACAGGCTCACAGCTCAGCCGGGAAGAACAAAGAAGGAATAAAAAGGTCAAAATTCTTCCTCTAAAAGGTAATGGGCATGGAATCATGAAAGCAAGAGGAAGTGTATCCTTGTGGCCTCCTCCAGAGGAGGCTATAAGCTGCCCCACGCCAGGCGCTTTGTTCATGGCAGACAAATAACACGTGGAGCTTGCATGCGTTTGATGATACAGACAGTACTGTTACTGCTGATATATATAAAGGGAGGTGATCAGATCTTGGCACGAAATCCCATTAGATTATTATACGTACGAACGCATGTCATCTATAGTTAAAACAAACAATGGTCCCCGGGCCAGGATTGAAGACGCGTGCAGACTGCAGAGATTGTGGACTTCATTTTAGTTTTAACCCCTTAGCTTGCCGTAAACTCCTCGTATTTGGTTCCATCTTGCTGTACAAATATCCCTTTCAATTCTTGTTTTTTTTTTTTTTTAAATTTGAGTAACCTTATCCTCTTGAAAAACGAACTTTATGAACCTAGATAAGAGAATAAAACTCCGGCTATCCCAGACTCTTACAAGAAGTACACGTCCTGACTCGAACTCGAGACCTGCTGTGCATATCTCAAACCATTTACCATCACACTACGTCCCTTGAGAACTTTTCAATTCTTGCTATCAAAGCTTAGATTATAAGAGTTAAAATTAATACATTGACTGCGCCAAAAATCTACTCCCCACCAATAATAATAATAAAAATAAACTATATACTAAAACGACTAAAAAATACTAGCAATGATCTTACCAGAGGCAACAATATTTAATTATGTTTAAAATGTTGGCCACTAACCACGTAGGAACTTGGAGGTTCTGTAGATACTATATATACGCACAAATACACTACCAACTAATTAACCATCTATTTTCTCAAAACTTAATAAACTAAAATAAAATAAACATTATTTTTTCGGTGTGAATATTGATTGATACGAGAGAAATGTAGAGGGAGAGAGTTGAATATGCTGTCTTAATGTTTATTTTGGAGGTTTAGGGTCAATTGTATTTTAAAATATTTTTTAAAAATAAATTTATTAAAATAAAAAAAATTAATTTAAAAAAAACATTCAAATTTTAAACGAACAGTATTTTAGTAGCACCGCCAAAAACCTCATTATTTACCGATCAACGATCAACAAAAGCAGATTATACCAAATTATTGAAGGACCACGCCCATGTGCTAGCTGGGGGGGGGGGGGCGCAACCTGATAGTTATTAGCTTTTTTTTCACCATGAGAGTTGAGACTGTTGCCAGAGGGACCACACCGATGGAGCTATGCTTCTGTACAGTGCTTACTTAGGGCATATTCTCAGGGCATCCTTTCGCGGGCAGGGGTTAGCCGGTTAAGGCAAGAGAAAAAGAAAAGGAAAGGAGGAAGCACGTGAATTATGGGTCAAATTGATGTGCACTTGCCAGCTGACACAGTTGGCTCGGCGGCATGTTCTAGATTGAGAAAACTGCATATTTAGTTTTTAATTTCTTATCGTTTTTTATTTCAATGTCAAGCTTTTAATTTTGCTTATTGGAATTGTTAAAATTCCTATCAAATAGAAAATTAATAAAATACTTGACATCAAAGATGCAATATTTTTCATAAGAACCCACCAATTAATATTCACTGAAATAAATAAACGAAAAATCCAATTACTTTCTTTCTTTTTACGAACAAATTTGAGAGTTTGAGTCACTGTGTTACAGTTTTTTTCATAAAATAATGGGTGCAGTGTGCACTCAGAATTCATTTTTGGAAAAAAGAA
>Ga0325405_1001570_pt1 | contig 23293 bp, 12 predicted proteins | sample PopdelMetagenome_21_FD_205663 | JGI IMG/M metagenome (GOLD analysis project Ga0325405, IMG submission 205663) | Populus deltoides microbial communities from Bellville, Georgia, United States - Xylem-Control-R2 | ecosystem: Host-associated > Plants > Phyllosphere > Stem > Wood/Secondary xylem...
AATTATTACAGAATAATATGACTTAAAATTTAAATGCAAGAGCATAGTTAAGTTACATTAACATTTATTACATGTCATCCTAATCCATTGCCTAAAAAAGGCATAAGTTATAAAATGAAATGACATGCTTAGAGTTACTAGCATCCTAATACAACACAACAATAAGTTTAGATTTATTGACATCCTAATACAATATTGGGATACATATACGCAAGGATTCCTATAGCTAGAATAATTGAACTTCTAATCAACTCGATCCCACAACATGAGATAGGCATGGACACACACACCACCACCAAATTAAAATTTACACAACCTCTTACATTTTATACACTTTAAGATGTCATAATATGCTCTTGTAATATGACAAAACGCAGGTTAAATTCTTATAGACTTAAATCATTTTCAAACCCACGATATCCATTTATGGTGAAGACATATACGATCGTCCTCATCTATCTATGAACAATAACATTATAACTCCTTATCCATTTGAAGCAATAGCCGAATAGGTTCCAACACTTGGAATTCACAACACAATGATTTTCATCCTTTTGAAAATAACAACACAATGGGTTCCACCACTTGGAACCAACCATAACGGTTTCCATAATTTATGAAACAACATGACAATGAGTCCCAACACTTGGAACCAATAACATAACGTTTCCATCCTTTTAGAAACAACAACATATTGGATTCCACCACTTGAAATGAACAACACAATGATTTTCCTCTTTTAAGAAATAACAACACATTGTGTTCTCCCATATGGAACCAACAACACAATAGTTTTCCTCTTCTTAAAAACAAGAACACAATGGGTTCCACCACTTGGAACCAACAACACACTAGTCTTTTATTTTTTTTCATCGAGTTCCATGAAATCAAAATAATATCCATAATACAATTTATAATAATCATGATCTAAATTAAGAGACTTTGTCAAATTAAAGTAAAAGCATAGGAAAAGAAAGCCTAGCTGCTCTTCTTATGGCGTTATCTCCTTTAATCGACGATTTAGTCCCTGGTGTTCCCCCTAATTCATAAGGAGTGTTTAAGTTAATATACCATTTAAAACCATTTTTACCATAATATTTAGTCTATACCAATGTACATAACTATGTGTTTTTACCATTCATTCATTTTCATTGCTTTGTAATGTTCTTCTTGTAGTTTTAGTTTATGTTTCACATAATATCTCTCCCAATTACTCACCTTGTTTGAGGGATTTTATTCCTTTTATTTCCAATCTTTTTTACCCCCCACCAACTTTGTACTTCTTGCAACATTTTCTCCCTAAAAATTTCATTTGGCTGAAACCTATACAAGCATACACATGCATATAAACTTCTTTCTAGGTACTTTTTAGAAACTATTTCATGCATTCATATTAGTAAATTACCTACCATAACACCTTATTTATTGTATCACTTTTCCAACTCTTTTTATGTTCACCATTTCCTACATGAACTTAATTCACTCATTTAATTTCATGTTTTCCTCCTATTTGCATGCCTAACATTAATTACACCATGAAAAAGTTCATTTTCTTCCCTATTTCTTGGGTGGTCGAATTTTAGGCTATTCTCCCTTAGTGTCCATTTCATCATTTTTCATCAAGCATACACCATTCTACATTTTTATACCATTTCAAGGTTTCTCTAAATATTAATTTACTTGATTTTCTATAACTTGACTTATACAAGTAATGAATTTTAGGATAAACACTCATATTCATGAATAATAAGTTAAATTACACACATGTATTCTAGTTTTATCCTGGTGGAAAGTATCACATTTATTTCTTCTCACATGGCCAAAATCTCATCTCCTATTTTTCTAGATATTTTCTTTCAAATTTCTCACTATATCTAACATGCTTCTCATATTTATATATCATAGTAAAATTTACTCTACATTCAATAATAATCATGCATAAATCACTATCAAATTTAACAGTTTGACCAATGAAAATTTCTGTCGGTATTTACACTAGCAGTCCGTCCGTATTTTTCTGACGAACTTATGGACAAAAACAATCCGTCGAAAAACTTCTTGTTGGTAATTTATGGACTATCGGTTAGTCTATCGATAATAAATATACCGATGGATTTAAAGACAGACAAAGGTGCAAAAAAAATTACCCTTTTTATTTCATCGGTATATGCATCGATAAATATAACATATCACCGACTAAATACCATATGTAATTTTGTCGGTGCATTAATAGTAACAATGACATTTTCAGTAATTCTTTTCTAACTTTTTGCAATTTACCAACGGTCTAGTTTTGTCAGTAACCCCCATCAATAATAGTGATATTTGCAATAATTCTTTTCCAATTCAGAAATTCGACATAAGTTTCATTAATTTACATACATATATAATTTTACAAAATCTAAAACAAACTCTAAGATGTACAAATTGCAAATCCATACAACAAACTTATATGATAAAATATTATAAAACAAGTAAACACCCAAATAAAATAAATATACTAAAAAAATATGAAAAAAATCAACATTTTAAAATTGAGTTAAGAAAAGGGTAGATTTGCGTACTTAAAGTGGAGAATGCTCAATAAAATTTGAATTAGAATACAGATGCTGACAAACTGAATGTTTTGGTGGTTGGATTTGTTGTGGGAGGTTGAATTGTGTTGAGAATGGGCGAGGGGTGACTGTTTGTTGCAGAAAAAATGCATAAGGAAGAAGGAGAAATGGGAAAGGGGGAGATGGAGAGAGAAGGGTCGATCACCAGGTTATAAATTAAATATCAGTGACGACATTACCGATAAAATTATACTGTTAGTAAATCCATCGATCATTCTATTGGTAAAAATGTCATGTAATCGTATGATTTGTCTTTTTGAATCCCATTGTAATTCTGTTGTCATTCCCTTGGTATATACCAAGAGAACTTTTCTATCAGTATTTACCAATGGATACAGGGATGAAAAATTATGTCAGTAAAAGTCATCGCAATATACCAATGAAATTTTTTGTCAATGTTTCTGTTTGTATTTGATAATTTTCTGGTAATGATCAATCCAAAAATTCAAACCTACCATGTCTCTAGATTGCTCATTTCATCAAGGAATCACCATAATTATGTTAAAAGGTCTAACTCCTAAACATACATGAATTTTTTTTTTTGAATTTTAAAGATTTTCTCTTAGGACTTGCTTACTTGGTCAAAACGTTATAGTCCTTAAACTTCATTTTTTTCTTCATAAAATTCCTTCTCTGCTTGCATATAAGCAAGCTCACATAACATGGTATAGTTTGTTTTATGTAATTCTACCCATCCTTTCAAGCATGTCCATATCAAAAATTAAATTTAAGGAAATCTTTAAACATTCATTTTAACAAAAGAAATCATTAGACTTTTGTATAATAACACCAATTATAACCATATAAGTACACAATTCATTTGAAAAAAACTTTCCCTTAATTTTCCCTTTTTAGTTGAACCCTAAGGCTTCCAAAATGTCCATTTTTATTCATCATTTTCAGCACTTGTTTCACATTTCTTATACATTTCATCTCTACTCTACTTATTTGGTCTTAATTTCTCAATTTCTTCAAGGTTGTTCAAGTACCCCTACTTGAGAATTTGGGGCTTTACTTGAATACTTACTAAGAATGTCTTCAAATCTCTTGTTTACGTTCAAAACTCTTTTCCTCTTTGATTTTCCAACTCCAAACTTCTTCCTCTATTATGGCTTTTTCTTTTTTCTTCCTCCCTAAGGTGGTTTTTTCTTCTCCTATTTTAGGCCTATAAGTCTAACTCTCTTGTTTATCTCTCCCTTCCTTTCTCTCTCTATATTTTTTTAAGTACAAAAGGTGCATGCAAGGTTTTGGTAAGGAGGGTTTTAAAGAGAAGATGAAGGAAGATGTGTTTTCCTCCTTCCTAGCCATCAACCTTCCTCTAAAAAATAAGGGGGCTGACTTGTTTTATTTGTATATTATTTGCCGCTTTGGTCCCTCCTCTTGTGTGATCTTTATCCTTGTACCTCTTTTTGTCATACCTTTATGTATCACTCCTTGTTCTCTTAAGTCTTATTTAATGTATTTTAGCTTAGCCATTCCCTTTATTATCACTTTGTATTTTTAATTGAACTTATTCCCAAATTTCTAAATGACCATATATTTGCTAACAAAATTTCTAAACATTTACGGGTCTATTTACTTTCTCATCCTTTTGGTCATTCTTTGGTTCTACAAACCCATTAACTCTTTTATTATTGGCCTTTTCTTCTTAGAATTTATTTAACAAATATTAAATCTAATCATATTCTTTAGTATTGGGGTTTAGAGCAGATTAGTCAAGTTAACCTAAATTAGCTTGAGTTTTTTTCAATGTTGTTTTATTGAACTTTTGTCTTTTTTGTTATGTCTTTCTTTTATTAGTCTAATTTTTTATTTTGATCTCATATTGCGGGCGGTTGGTAGTCAAGTTAACCCCGGTTGAATTAAGGTTTTTCTTTGACACTATTTTTTTAATTTTTTTATTTCATCATTTAACATTAAATCATTGGGTCTTGAGTTTTGCAAATATTTTTTTCTCTTTCCTTCTACTTGTTGTATCGATCTCATATCTCAGGTCGTGTGTTAGTAAAGTTAACCCGAATTGACTTAGATTATCATCACCTTGACATTATTTTTTATATTAGAAAAAATTTGACCCAACCCATGACGTATCAAAGATCACCTAGTTACTATTTCTCTCTATTTCTTTTCTTTTCACTCTTAAATGGTTGTGGCTAGTTAAATAGCCCATAGCCTAAATTGTTTTCTTAAATGTGTGTGTTTGTATGTGTCTTACATGATTTGTTGTTATTGGTGACTAGTTTTTATTACAAGAAAAATGTACGACGATTGAGTGTTTAGTAAAGTTGTGAGACTTTATTAATTTGACTTGTTGGAAGCAATAAGTACCAACAATTGTTTTTACCATATCTTTTATAATTTTACTCGGAGATTAATAATGAGGTGAACTCGAGAGGGTGCCTCTAGGTGATTGTAGGATCAAAACTTAATAACACACCAAGCCGTACATTCTAAATATTTTTAAATTAATAATGCTACTGAGTTACCTTAATAAACTTATAGAATCACATGCCATATCAGCTTGAGAAACTCATTTTCTATTTATTCCAACAAGTCGAATTAATTAACCTTGTATGTACGTTACATTATTTTACTTGAATTAATTGAAGTTTTTGTTTTCCTCCTTGATTGACTTGAATTATAGTGTTTGAGGGTGAATTTAAATTTCTTGTCCCATTTTTGCTCATCATGTTTTTCCAAGCTCGTTATTCATATTGGGAGTGAAAACTGGATTCAATATTAAGTGAACAAGATTTTCTTTTTTATGAGATTCCATAATAAATCTTGTAAAAAATATCACACTATATACAATTACATATTTTCTTGTTATAGTAATCTTGCTTGCCATGGTTTGCATCTTTGTAAATGTTTGCATGTGTTTTGCCATATTTTCCACATATGTGCTCATATGAGAAATTGTGAATGGATCGAATTCAAAGTTGATATAATTTTTATTTTTAGGATTCAACATGAACTAGATGAGATTCCATTATAATTTTTATCAAATTTTTATTTTTCATTTATGTATTTGCAAATCTTATAAAGTTGTAGCATCATAAGATTTTTATAAATTTTATACTTTTTTAGGAGTTCATGTGATTGACAATATGGTGAACATCTTATAAAAAAAAGCCTATAAAGTTAAGCAGCGCTTAAAACCCTAAAACACCTAATAAATGAACTTGATCTTTAAAATCCGAAACACACTTCTAAGCTTAAGATATTCTATACCTTGCTCGATTTATGTTCCAATGACCCAAAGCAAATGTGAGAGTTCATTCTATATTTATCTCAAAAATCAAATCTTAAATAGACTTTATGTTTGGTCTAAAAATAACCCTAATATAAAATTAGAAAATAATTAGGTAAATAATGGTATACATAATTGGAACTTTCAAATTGGAAAACAAGTACTTGGATGATTGCAATCTTTCTTCAGGTATAATTCCCAAATCATTATCCATTTTCTATGGAAAAACACCAATGCATTTTTGGATTTCTTAATCCTTTAATATTAAATGGTGAATTCATTTTTTTTCGTTCAAAAGACTCATATGCTGATTGAGTAGTACAATACCTATAGTTTTAGTTTATAACAAGTGGATTTATGTGCCATTATGATAAAGTAATGATTATAAAAGATATGGTGGCTAACTTGAAAATATCTGTATAGGTGATAGGTGATAGACGATCAAAAGAAAGATATAGACGAAAAGAATTTAGTAACTTAATGCTCTTGTTTATTAGATGAGGTCAACAAAAAAAAAAATACTAAGTTAAAGCTTTTATAGATGATATAAAATTTCTTATGAATGTGTTGTATTTGAAGAATTTTTTGTATGTGTTATGGATGATAGAAGATGCATCAACAACGACTCATCTTGATAAATTGTTTTATTGTTATGAATTTGATGTCTATTGATATTTGATTAAAGAGAAAAATGAAATTTTATGTTTTTATGTTCCTCATCAACATCTCATATAAATACATTTGAGAGATCTTTCTTTTTCATAAAATCATCATTTTTGTTAATGAGGTCAAAATGACCTTACCATCCAAACAAAAATGGTTGGTAGAGATAGGTTTTCAAAAAGAGACTTTGATAATAATAATACAAGTATAATAATACTTGGATATTAAAAATATAACTTTTAATTATTGTAACAAAAAAGAACATATATTTAGAAAAAAATGTTTCAGGTTAAAAGAAAACTGGATAATGAATAGAGAAAAATGGTTTGAAAACTCTTAAGAGGCCAATGTTTTGGTGATTACTCATAATGGGTTTAAGTGTGTGATCGTTATAAATGATAATACAAAACTACAAGATGATTCATTTATGAATTCTTCTTGTTCCCATTTTTTCTTTTTTTAACATGGATTGGTTCTCCATATACGAGGTCATTGGAGGTGAAGTTATGAAACCTAATAATTTAATTTATGAAGTAAGGTAGGACTTATTTGAGTCAAAATAAATGATATATGATGTGGTGAGAGGTTTGTGCAATGTTCAACATATTTATAATTAAAAAAAAACTTTTCCTAGCTTTTATTTAAGTACTCTATTAAAGATAGAGTTTGAGATTTATTAAAGATCCTTTATTACAATATAAGCAAAGTAGGCTGAAAAACTTTATGTCTTCTATGATTATCTTATTTTATATGCAATGGCTGTTTCTTCTTCTAAAAAACCCCTAAAATTAATAGGTTATGACATATATGGTCAAGGCATATGGAAAAGAGATGTTATTTTTTGATAAATTTGATATTTTATATATCAATGTTCAAGATAATTGGAATTATGCATTATTGGTGCATTTGATAAGTAGAATTTGATATTTTATGTTAATTATATAGAATGTTGGATGATCGACTTATTTTGTTAAGAAAATCCCTTTTTTATGTCAAGTTCTATCACAGCTTGAACTTGCTTAATACCCTTAATTTTTTTAAGAAAAAGAAGATGAAGAAATATTTTTACTATCATTTTTCATACTTGGTTCAATTTAAATCAAGATAAAAAATATTATGATGACGCTTATATTATATGGGAGGTTATATAACTTTTGATATATCCCACACATACCTTAACAATTCCCATGCAACTGTGGTCATTTGTTCACATGATTAAAGTTACTATCCTTTTTTGTTAGATCAATTGCAAGGATAATAGAATGAGATGAAGACATTCTAGGTTAAAACGAAGTTGTTACCATCAAAATTAAAAGAGCTCTTTTTTGTTTTGTTTTTGTTTACAAGAGCTTTAAAAGAGAAAACTAAATCTCATTTTTGTTTTTTTTTTGTTTTGTTTTTGTTTACAAGAGCTTTAAGAAAGAAAACTAAATCTCATTTTCCATGAGTTCTTTAAAGGAGATTGTGAGATTTTAAGTAGGTTTGTAAGTTATTCACGCTACTCGAAACTCTATTCATTGATAGCTTGGTTCAAACTTATTTATGAATATGTATTGAGCTTATGCAAGTCTATTTTTAAAGCTTGTTATATAAATGAGTTGAGCTTTTAAATTAGCTAAGTTTGTCTCATTAAATCTTACAAATGATCTCAATTAGACTTGTGAACAAGGTCTACAATTGAGTCAAGCTGGTCGAAACTCTATTCATTAATAACTTGATTCAAACTTATTTGTGAAGGAATAATGAGTTTATGTAAGCTTATTTTTAAAGTTTGTTATATAAATGAGCCGAGCTTCAACTTATCTATATTTGCCTTATTAAAGCTTGTAAATTAGCTCAATTAGACTTGTGAATTAGGCTTTTAAGTAAACTTCATATATATTATTATTTAATTGGAATATAGTTATAATAAGTTAGGAAAAAATTATAACCTCAGGATATAAAAAAATTTTATATTTATTTTTGTATATTTTATCATGTTTGATTTTTTTTTATATTTTATGAAAAAAGAATTAGTTTAGATTATAATGAATGTGTCAAAATTTAAACCTAGCTTGTTTTTCATTTCATTAAGCAATCTAAATGAGCGAAACTTGATATATGCTTGACTTTACTCAACTTATTTGCAAAGGTAGCTTTGAACTTTGGGATTAAAGAGCTTTTAGGAATTATTCCTTTTATATTTGAGTTATTATCCATCAAAACTTGTATGTTTTTCTTAATGCTTTTTGTGTGATTGATCTTTGCAAATATCTTAGGAGCATGTGGAATTTGGGGTTTGGAGTTTGAATTCAATAAATTTATGCTTTGTATTCATCGTATTATACTACAATTTTGATGCATTTTTGTCCTAGAAAATTTAACCAAATCACTTAGATTAGATATTTCTTTTATCTCTATATTTCTTTTTTTTTTTTTATCTTTATATTTCTCATTTTTTCAAGATACACATTATATGAATATTTGTGTAATCTTGACATAATTTTACAACATAACATTGTCATCAAAATAATTAGTCTAAAAAACATGTAAAAGCACACTTGTAATTGTTTAAGGTTGTCACACCATAGCAAATACAAAACTCTTCAAAATTAAAAGGAAAATAAAAATAATGGAGTTGCCACTTAGTAATTAAAAGAAACTATGAATCCTAAAATAATCATTGGTCTAAAAAATTCAAATAATGAGTTATTTATGTTTAAGGAAAGATCGACGTCACTTTTATCACATCCTTTCAAACAAAAGGTTATCTTTGTTATGTGTTTCCTCCTAAATTCATTCTAGCAAACTATTAATTACATAAATTTATCTATAAGCCTACTTATTATAAAGTTTGACGTCAATCCATAAAAATAAGAGATTTCTTTAATTTTTTTTATTTTGAGCGAAAAGTTTTGATGTGAATCCTTAAAAATAGAAGATTTCATCAATTTGTTTTATTTTTTTAAAATGTTTTGATGTTAATACCTAAAATAGGAGGTTTCACTATATATATATTTTTTATTTTTGAATGATAATTTTTGACGTTAATCCCTAAAAAGAGAAGATTTCATGGATTTATTATTAGCAACAATGAATTCAAGTTCAATAAAGCCTAATATTAACCTAAAGAAAGTTAAAGCGTGAAATTCCAATCAAACTAATTTGTTTTCTCAACCAACAAACCCTAGATAAAAAGAAAACTAAATCCTAAAAAAAATTCAAGTTTTTCATTCATTCATCATCTTTTAAGCAAGCAAGAAAAATCATAACTGGTCATATTTATCATTAAAAAATAGACAAAAATTAGATTCCAACACAAGTAAACCCTAATAAATTTTAAATTTTTATTTTGCATTATTTTCTAAGAAAATAAAAAACACATATTTAACATCTAATTTTTATATTTCTTTTAATCAAAAGCATACAAAATCTAGATTAAACCCAACTAAACCTTAAAAACATAGGTTTCTACATATAATAAACTATCTTAAGCAAAACACTAAGGAAAGAAAAGGAGGGAAGAAGGGTTATGGCTTACCTCAAAGGTGATTCTAGATGAGTTGGGAGGTGTTGCAGTGGCTTATGGTGGCAATAATGGTGGTTGGGTGGCTGTGGTGAGGTCTTTTGGATAATTTTCTTTCTCTGGCTTTATGTACCATTTTCTATTTAGTTTTAACATCTTATCCTCTTCTTTTTTTCTTCATATATTCTTCCACGTTTTCTTTTGAAGCTCTTTAGTTCAAAACGAACTAGTTTCAAACCCAAAAGACCACCTTTTCTTTTTACTATTTTCAGGTTTTATAAGGTTTAAGGTTGGTTTTCTCTCTTTTTCTCCTTTTCTTTCTCTTTTCTCATTTCTTCCCTCACCTTCTAACTTATTTCCCTCAGCTCAAACTTTCTCTTCCTTCTCATATTTTGACATTCTCTCTCTAAATTAGCTTTTTTTTTCTTTCTTACTATGCCTCTATATTTAAAGACACGAAGGAAGGTCCTAGAACCTTTCTAGGTGGAACAATCATGTCTCTTGGTTTTGTTGGGATAATTTTGACCCTTTACCTTTGGTGTACATTTTGTACACACATGATCGGGTTGGGCACTTTGCACTGCTTTTTTAGCCATTTCAAAGGGATAATATAATAAGTTTTGGGTTTATAATGAATTACATATGCATGTGAGGTGATGGGTGTGTTTATTGGAATTTATAAGAGGGGGGAGAGAGAGAGTTGTCCAAGGGTCCAGCCAAAACATGCAAAAATAAGGAAGAAAACAAAATTTGAAGGGGCATACATGCATGATGGAGAATAAGGGGTTGTTTTAGCTTTTCCAAAACGATGTTGTTTTGGCTTTTTAAGACTTTTTATTTTGTGAAACACAACGTTTTATTGATGGTTTTTTTATTTTGCTTTTCCAGTTTAGTCCTTGCATTTTAAATTCTATATTTTTGGTCAATTTTGATTTTTTTTCAAGATTTCTTTCAATTTAGCCCCCAATTGTATTTAAAATAGTCCTCTAATATTATTGCATTTTACAATTCAATTCTTAGCTTTTCAATTTTTAAATTTAACCAATTTCATTATTTTTCTGTCAACTTCTTCATAGTTTCTCCTTTAATTGTATTAAAAATGGCCTTTCAATTCTGGCACCTTTTTCAATTTGCTTTTTAATTTAAGTGTTTTAGTCAATTTTGCCCTCAATCTCAATTCTTCTCATGAATTACACCTACGATTAAATTAACAGGACCACTAAATTTCAACGATTTTCCTATTTTAATCACCAGTCCTTTAATTCTTTTATTTTATTTTTGGTCAAATTGACTCTAAATTAAAATCTTTCTCTTCAATTAAGTCCCTGATTGAATTAATAAGACCTTCAAATTTCAATGACTTTTCTATTTTGGTCCTTGATCATTTAATTTTTTTTTATTTCAGTCAATTTGACTATCAATTTTAAATGTTTTCTTCAATTAAGCCTCTAATTGTCCCTCAAAATTACTCTTGACTTTTTTTTGTACTTATCTATCTCAATTTGTTTTAGAAATTCATTATTTGTCTGATTTTATCTCTAATTGTATTTTTTTTCTTTCTTTGATTTTTCTAAATCTTTTTGTATTTTGATCATTTTCAACAATTATCTTTTTTCAATAGTTTATCAATTTTTTTCTGTAAAATATTTGGGTGCAAATCTTTTTCTTTTTCAAAGAGAATTAAAAATTTGGTTATGAAAATGATTAGGAGTTGCTTTTTATTGTACCAATAGAAACAAAACAACACGATCATAATGAAAAAGATGGAGCAACGTCAACTTAGATGAATCTTTATGAGCTTCTAATAAATTTATATTTGATAAAAGGTAAAAGAAAATTAAGATTGAAGAAAATAATATGTTTCTTGTGCTAAATCACTATCACAAAAAATTTATCTTAAACTCTATCTAATTTTAATAGGAAATGAGAAGTTATGATTATTGACAAGAGGAGAGGGGATAAAACACTTCTTAAGATTAGTTATATTTTTTTCCGGTTGGAATAAGAAAGCTTGGACCCAACCTATTAAACGAGGAGGACATGTTGTTAAATTACAAATTCATTAGTTTGACAATATTATTTTTTATAGATTGTTTTATTTTTTTTGTAACAAAAATTTGTAAACTCTTTCATTTTTCTTATTTGTTCAATAGGAGCTTTAAAATGGTTTGAGTAAGGAGAAGTTCCATTCTTCTCGGATATTTCACTCAACCTTTCTTAGAGTTTCAACCTAAAGTATTTTAAAACCATTAAGATGTTGTTTAGTAATAAGGAACGAAATTGGAGGAATGAAAACAAAACTTCCATTCTAATGATAGAGGTGAGAATAAAACTAGGAAATAAGAATGATTTTGTTTTTTTTAAGAACAAGATATTAATTCTACTCAACTAATTTAACCACTATCACCAATACCTTAACCATTATCATAATAGTGATAGCTGATTACGATATTTTAAAATATATTATTATTATTATTATTATTATTATTATTGTTATTATTATTATTACACAAACACTCTTCTATTACATTCACCACTTTTCTTTTTTTTTTTCTCTACCACCACTCTTCTTCTTTTATTGCCACCTCTTGTGATGATGACATCAGATTTTTTTTTAAATATTGTTGTTATTACTATAATATTATCACTACCTCTATCGATTATTTCTAATTCTTCTTCACTACCACCTCCATCTTCATCATCACAATCACTTCTATTATTTCAGCTACCACACTATTGATGAATCAATTATTTTAATCATTATTCCTTTCTATCTTAAAAACAAAGGTATTAAATATTTTAAAATTTCATTTCAATTCTTTTTAACTATTCCAAAACACAGTATTGAAATCAATTATTATTTTGATTCTTTAATTTTCATTTTTATTTCTCTAGTGGAATGATAATCAAATGACACCTAAGTTTTTTCCTTAATTTTATTTTTGGGTAGATACTAATTGACACCTTAACTTATTATGTGTTTCACAAGTCCATCCCTGATACATTCATTTTTTTACATCTCGTACAACTTATATATTTTTGTTCAACTAATTAGTCCTAGCTATTTTCATATGTTATAACCATTTGGTTAAAATCATAATTATTAAACTTAGTTTACCCCCTCCTTCGATGACCCGGAGACCCAGGTAGGGTTTAACTTCGAAATATTTTGGACATTGACCTGGCTAAGCCTTGGTGACCCATAAGTTGACCAATGATCCAATTAACCGAGACAAACCTGGATGACATATGACAGGTAAACTTCAATGAATTAAAAAAAAAACAAAAATGATGTTTTAAACAAAATGATTGACTAGACGACCTAATGATCAAGGCCCGAAATTAAGTTAGATCCTAAGTTGAGTATGACAACTATGGTTAAAATCAAAATAGCAAATCACAAATGTTATAACTTAGTTTTTACCCCTCAATTAATTTTTTTTAAAATCCAAAAATACTTTAAAAAACATTAAAAATAAAAAAAAATCCAAAACTATATTTGAGGTTGACTAGACAAAAATTTTTTAGATTTCTTATTCAACAAAATAATTTTTTTAAGGATGTAATTGAATTGAGTTACAATTATAGGAATTAAAGAACTAATGACTAAAATTAGCAACTAGGCATAGCTTGTGAGGTTCTATTAATTCAATCAAGGACTTAATTGAATTTTTTATAACTATTGTTAACTTTAATTAATGAGAATTTTAAAATCTAAGGGCCCTTTTGAAAAATAAAGAAATTAAGAGGTTATTTTTAATTTTATCCAAGGACTTAATTGAATAATTTTAATTGTTTAGTTGAATTTATAAGCATGATTTTAAAACCAAAACTTCAAGCGTATTAACTTGAAAAAAAACACTCATATTTAGGGACCTGACCAAACTTTGACCATGCCAAATGCTGATATTTCACCTAGTTAGTATATTTACCGAATGTTCTTTGTCTCCTTTAACCCATAGAAATTAAGCTGAAACCCTAGTCACTTTCATCTTTAAATCCCAACCATTTGCCTTCTCCTTCTCCCTAAGCCTCAAACATAATCTCTATTGGTTTGCCCATTTAGGCATCATTTAGGAAAATTTTGGTGTTGGTTCCTCACATTATTGGTGTCATTTGAGTTGACTTATATGTTTTGAGTAGAGAGATAAGGCTAGGTAGCCAGATTTTTTTTTCAATGACAATTTCACTATTTTGTATAAGAGAGCAATTGTGCTCTTACATTAACCTGCTAGCTAGGGTGTTTTGTGTTGTTATGCTATTTGTTAGTTCAGATTCTAAGCCAGTGATCCTAGGCTTGACTTTTGGTTGGTTTCATGAGTTAAGTATGTCCCTTCCTCCCTATATATAGAGACTTTAGTTTAGGGTTTGAGGAGGAAACAATAGTAATCAAGAGAAAAACAATATCAAAGAGAGAAATCAGTAGAAATACTATCATTAGAGGTTTCTGGGTTTTGGGATTATGGAATGATATTCTAAGTTTTTACTATTTGATCATAAGATTTGAATTTGAAAAACTTTAGGAGCCCTATTTACTAGTCGGTGTAAACCACCTCCATCTCATTTTAGGTATACCTTTGTTACAATCATTCCTAAGTTTTGTTATGTTTTTTTTTTAATTTTTTTTCTTTTGAATATATATGTAATGTGTTACTTGTTGCTTCATGTATGTTTATATGTACTTTTGATATATGATTAGCATGTCTAAGCTGGCTATGTGATATCCTTGATGTTGTTTTCTTGGATGAATTTGATTCTATGTTTTGGTTTAGTTTAAGTTATCTTTTTAGTATATTTTTATATAATACAATAATCTTTATCTTTCTATAAGCATGCTTTTGGTTTCAAAGCTTGACTAAATTGTAAGTTTGTTATTCACCTTTCGTGACATATTTACGAAAGTTTGAAACTAATAATAATTAAGGATACACCTTTGAAGCAGTTTGATAATACATTATTAGAAAATATAGATAACCCATTTGTGGATACTATTCTTATATTGCATGAATGCTTACTACTGTCCATTTTGTGTTTAGTATTTTTATGCCCTATGATTGTCATATTTATATTTCCAGTACTTTTGGTTTTAGTTCAAACTGTTTTTCCTATGAGTTAAGTAGAGTCACAATCCAACCAAGGTAGATCTTTTAAAAGATCTATACATTCCTAAGCCAAGCCAGTTCAAATTTTGTTTTTAAGTTGTTTTCTCTTTCTTTTCAAAGTTTTAGTTGGCCGAAATCTGATGAACATTTTTATCTTGCATTTAGTTTGTTCTTTCTCATTTGTATGTTGTTCCAACATAATGCTTATATTCCAAGTATGTTCAAACAATGTTATTCTTTTGTTAGTTTGTTTTGTTTATGGGTTTTTAACTTAAAAAGCCTCAAAATTAGTCTACTAATGCATTATAGGTTGTGGAACTAGTTTGCAAGGCTCATTGAGTTTTGACCTATATTAAAGGCCTATTTGGCGAACATTCCATATTTTAAAAAATAATGAGCCCATTTTTGTTTTGGTCAAAAGTTTATACACTAAATGGCTTGGTTATTCACTTTAAGTATCTAAGGTAAATGGACTTTATGAAGGCCATTGCCTTTGACATAAAAAAGGAGTAATAATTAAGTTTTTTTTTTGTTTCTTTAAAAAGGGAAAACCCTAATAGATAAAATTGGTTTTGTTATTCATTTTTAGAGTTTAAGAAACATGAACTCTACATAGCCATGACCTTAAACCCTGAAAGGGGTAATCCCTCTTCCTTTTCTTTTCAAAGAAATAAATAAACATCTAATTTCAATATTCACCAAAATAGGAGTATTGGTTAGTAAAACAAGACTCTTATGCATTTTTAGCTAGGAAAAGGAATAACTGGTCCGCTAATTGTAACGAGAGGAAACCTAAATAAAAAATTTAAATTAAATATAGATGTTAAATAACTCACGTAAGTGGCAAACGAATCTCTAAATGGGGTCATTGCCAAGATTAAAGTCCAATAAGGATTTTAAAATTATCACTAGATCCTCTTGAAAGAATCGAGGTATAACAACCTCATTCGACATATATTGTAACTGAAACCTAGATGTTATAGGATATATGAATCTTATCAAGGTATTATCCATAGATCCTTCTTATGTTTTGGATTTGATTTAATGAACTCAACATAAACCCATTAATTATTCACTGATATGGTTTGATAGACCGTTGGTCACAAATCATGATAAAAAATAACTAATTTTAGAGTTGTTCATTCACTAGTTGTTCAAAGAATAATAATTAAAAGTGACAAAAAAGAATCATTTATTAGGGTTCAACTCATTAAAGCAAACCCAACTATCTTCCATGTAGATAGATCAATGGTAAATTATGCATAATAAATTGTTAGGAGTAGAAGACAAGATTACCAATACAACTTGTCACATGTAAAATATTTTAGTGTAATAATGTTTTTTATTTAACCTGACTAATTTTTTTCCTTAAAATTTTATAGATTAATTAGAGTTTTTTTTAGTAATTATATAATATTAAATGACAAACCCTTCGTAAATAATAGTTCATGACCTTTTCCCCCTTTACGATAAAAATCATTTCCTCATCATTGAAAAAAAAGGTATGATGATATCAGGTGCAAGAATATATACAAAGTTGTTAAAATTAGGATAAGATTGAGCTGTTCTAGGAAAAAACTTGCTACCCCAAGCATTGACTTGCGAGACACAAAATAGGCTGGAAGCTATTTCGAAGCGACTCTTTTTTTGTCCTTTGCTTGTGTGAAGGAAGAGGAATCGAGACTGATTACGAAACTTGTAAAATCTCTCACACACACACGCACACGTGTGTGTGTAGTTGATAATCCCGAGCTTTTGACTGTAAATGAATTTTTTTTTTTGTAAATACATGATTATTCTTAATATTTTTTCGGTACATGATCCGGCAGTTACTACTATATATATATATATATATATATATATATATATATATATATATATTTTTTTTATTTCAGAGGTTGTGAACAATCTAAATTTAATTATGCATAAAATTTTATTATAAAAACTAATTTCTTTATTATTTTTTTAAGTTTTTTTTATGATTTGATGTATAAAACTCAACTTCAATCTCTAAAATAAATACGTGTATTTTTAACACTCGCGCTTCTTTGATATTTCCTGGTTGATCATGGGGAGCCATTAATTTTTTTTTTTAAAAAAAATTGTTCCTTCCTAAATATTATTACATAGAAACAAAAACACCAGCATATATAGCAGAATGTTTCTAGCAGTCTAGGGCCAATGCATGTGTTTCAATATTTAGAATTATATTAATCAGAAATATCTAGATTCTTTTTACTCTAAATCGATATCATTCAGAAGCATCACCAGAAAGGCAAGGAGGAGTTGAAAAACAAATCTGCGGGCTCTGCTTTGTTTTGCATTTTGTGTGCGTGTTCAAAGACGACAGACACACAAAGCTAGCTAAGCAATGTCTCGCAACTCCAATTAACAGCATGCAAGTTACACACAAATCTAGACGACACAACATTCATAAGCAGCCATAGTTTGCCCCTCAAGTGTCTCACCATAAATTCAATATAATAATTTAAGTTTAAAATATTATTTATATTATTTTTTAATATATTATTTTAAATAAAAACTCTTTAAATTTAAAATTTGTACATATTTACATTACGTTGTACCTAGTTTTTTCAAATAAATAAGAATAAAAAGATTCAAACTCATGACCGTTTAGTTATTAAAACTCTAATATCATATCAACAAATTAATTTAATCTAAAAATTTAAATTATTAAATAAAATTTAAAGATATAATTTATATTATTTTTTAATATAATAATACTATTATAAAATAAAATTAAAAGCAATCAAGTCAAAGCTACTAGTAAAAATAAAAAGGGACACCCTTGTCTCCCTAGTTATATATATATATATATATATATATATATTAATGTAGGTGTTCGTCCGAACCAGCTTGTGTTTATTTTGATTAATCTTAAAAGTTTTAAAATTAAAAACCATGTAAATTTTTAATAACTTTAAAATTTATAATATATAATAATTTTTAAAAAATAAATCTAAAATTTAATTAGTTAACTTATATCTTTCGAGATTATTAATATACAGTGACAGATATATACATTGATAGAGGTGAAGGATTAAAATGTGTAATAATTGATCACATGATGAAAGGGACAACCATGTCTAGCTAGTACGTGTGATGAAGTGACATGAGGGCATCACTCCTTTATGACAAAACTCTTACTTACTGAGTAGATGACCAATCACTAAATTTTCCTCAACTCTGTGTAAGGAAACAAAAGTTGACCGCTCAACTCCCATAACTAAACAACAACACATGGATTGCACATTTCTTTAAGAATCTTTGCTTCCATAGCTTGATCTTCGATTGATTTCACTCAAAATCGCTAGGATTGTCCTTTTCAATAGCTCTACACTAATTACATTATCTTCGTACTTTGTGTTGTAATTATGATTTCGATATCCATCCAAATCCTTTGATGGCAGCATTGATAGATGTTAAATGTTGTGCTGCCCTAGGTTTCTTTTAGGATTATTTTATTTTTCATCAAGAGATTTTCATTTTTTCTTGGTTTTAGAGGATTTGGAGAAATCCAATTTAGTAGGAGGTATTTTGTACCAACTTTTACACATTTAAACTAAATTTATTTATTTAATGAAAAGATTCCTTATGCTTTGGATCTTAATTACTAGTTTTGAAAGAGATATACATCTCCTTAATTATGTGAGGTTAAAAATATAAAAAAAACACTTTAAAAAATAACCGTTACAACATTACTCGATCCGCATCGCGGGAGCTAAACTCGTAGCTAATAATTGACAATGGCAACAAGTGATGTACCAAAAGTTGCAGGAATAATCACATGGAGGCAGCTCAAGACAGAAAACGATACTGCCCCATGAGGTCGAGAGACCGCTAGCTAGCATCTTGTTTTTTCCTCTCCCTTTTCAATGTTGGTGGGCTTCAAAGAATCATCTGGTTTCTCAGAGGAAAAGCAAACAAAGTGGATTGCTCCAAATTTAGACATTCATATATACTACTTTTGCCACCCGAGCAAATGTCGCCTCAAGCATGTGTCAAAATTATCAATGATGAGTTGTATTATATCATGATTTTTTTAATTGAAAATATAAAGATGTTATTTATATTTAATAAAAAAAAATATATGAATTGATAAATTATATAAAAGAGATGTCAATTCTAATTAAAATTCTTAAATGAAAAACTAAATTTTCTTTTCAAAACAAAAACAACTGAATATACAAATATTCTGCCCTAACTTTTGATATAACTCCTTTTACTTTATGCACTTTTGTTTTTATTAGAGAGGTTATTTTTTCTTATCAATATGATGACTTAAAAAATTAGTGGGGAGGGTTTGGTTTAACAATCTATTTTTAACTTATTTTCATCTAAAACACTATAAAAATCTATATAAACCACTTAATAACTAAAATCACTCAAAAAAACAAGAATCAACTAAATTAAAAAAATAAAAACCAAACTCGATCTAATTTTTCCATCATATTTGGATGGAGCTCATCGACACAATTTTTTTTTTGTGGTCTTGTTATGGCAGCTAATTGACAACCTTACTCTTTTCTAATAAGTTTATCTCTTATATCTCAAACACATGAATTAAAAAATAAACAAAATAACTTTTTGGATCATAACAAAAATTCTAAAAACTTTGGTGATTGATTATTATTTTTGTGTCTTTTTGATGGGCTTACATGTTGTATTGGCGATTTATTCAATATATATGTTGATAGCTTGAATTTTAGATTGTTTGAACAAAGAGAAGAGAATAGTAAGGAGAAAAAATCTTTAAAGCGGCAAATAAAGGGTAGATTACTGAAAAACAAGAGCACTAATTTCTTTTATAGTTGTTTTAAATCTAATTATTACCGTGAGAGTTATTCCATCAACTTAGTGGCTTAGTAATCAAGCTTAGTAACTTCATAAATTTAAAATACAAATGTAAAAAATCAATTCAATTTAAAATTTTCACGACTTTATCAAGATTTATACAAAGAAATCTAATATAATTGTAAATGGGATTGAATTCAATTCAAAATATATAAGCTTTTCTAACTTTTTTTTTTTTTTATCAATATCTATATAGAAGCACTTACACACACAAAGATTTTCTAATAAAGAAAGAAAAGAGTAAAACCATGCGACTTTGCCTTTAAAAACCGCCAATGTCCTCTGTTTAGAACAAAACAAAATAGATTTGAGTCCTGTAATTATTAATATGATGATTATTAGAGACTTACATGATCATTAACTTCAGGATTGTGCTAGAAAAAAGATTCCCCGAACATCAAGAAATAAAGGCATTAATTTGGAATTTTAGTTAGTGCATCTAACGAAACAATTTAGGAGATTAAAATATATTATTGGGTTTCCTATTAAAATTATGATCGAATGACTCATAATTTTTTTAAAAGTTTTGTTTTATTTTTTTTTATTTACTTTTCTCAAAGAAAAAAAAAGAGTCATGTAGCCTACTGGCTATCTCTCAATCCTTTTAGTTGCGAACAATAGAGTGTGCTAATTAACTCTCAATGTTACATGAAAATATTATAATATGTTGAGAAAACTATAAGAATGGTAATGTATATCCAATTTTGAAATTCATTTAACATAAATTTCATTAAATGTTTAGCAATAAAGATGTTGTACCTTGTTTTTCACCACCTCTTTTTAAAACTCAAAGAAAAAATAATTAATTAGAAGAAAATCAATAAAATTTTATTAGTGAGGATAATGTAATTGGGGAAAGGATGGGATCAATTTGACATTTGAAGACCCCACCTCCAAGCAATTCAAAAATAAAAATAATAAAATAAATGAGTGGATAAATACGAAAGGAAGGTTTTGGAAGGTTAAAGAAGGAGTGGAGACTAGGGCCTTTGGTGCTAGTATAAATAGAGCAAATGTGGACAGTAAAGGGGGACGAAAAGACTAAGTTAGCTATATATACACTCTCTTTATTTTTCATGCTAAAGCCGTCGCTGAGAAAGTAAGGAAAAAAAACCTATACCCTTTTTCCTTATAAGTTATTCATATAATAAATAAATATTTTACATGTTTTATCATTAGAATTCGATTGAATTATCTTGAAAAAAATTCAAATCATAAATATTTGGTTATGGTTTTATTATTCATGGGTCAACTCCATGGGACAAATAAACTTCCAATGGGATTAACCCTTAAAAGTTGACGAGAATAATAATAAAATTAGTGGAAAAAAATTATTTTATCCACCTTTTCAATAAATAATCATCAAAGTTTTGATTGTGTATCAAGAGTTTTAATAATTATTAAAGTTTTGATTAAAGATTTTATTATTTATAATCGATTAAGAATAAATAAACCAGCATTTGAAATTATCCTGAAAAAGTTGACTAAAAAGATAATAAAATTTCTTAATATGAGACCTTATCATAAATATCCCCCACTTGAAAAAATATTTTTAACATGTGAATTGTATTTATTTGTAAAAGTAATATAGGATAAATGAAACATTATTAGTCATTATTCTATAAAATTGCTTAATTCGTAACAAGAGAAATTACTATGTAATAGTAAATTTCTTCATAAATAAAAAAATACACAACTATCAATTTAGATAAACCTTAGCATGAAAACACATCAAACATATTTTATCATTAAAAACAAATAATAATACAACTTATTTTAGATAAGATATATAAAATAATATATTTTTTCGGTGTTATATAACCAACCTCTTACATAGAAATTTTAAAAATCAGTTAGGATTTTTAGTTTTCATCCGTCGTTTTTCATATTTTTACAAATCTCACACTTATTTCACCTCATGTCCACATACAAAAGCAGAAAAATAAAAAAGGTGGAGGAATTTATGAGAAAAACTAGAAGCCCCCAAAGTGTGGCAAAGAGACCAAAAGACAAGCTCGTCGTTCTTCGCGTTTTCCCATTTTTCTTGATGATCGGATTGAATTTATTCATAAAGAAATATAATCAAAAAAGATTTATTCATAAAAAGGGATGGATCCGATTGATCTGCGCTAATCACTGGAGATAATTATCTTGCAAGTAATCAAGTTTAAGGATAATAATTAATTCTTGGAAGTATTACATATTTAATGGCCCCCCGACCATCAATGAGTGTTCCACGTGAACAACGTAATGCATATATGCATGTAGAAGGACTCTTGTGCATGTGTGTGCGTGGGGATCACAAGCTAATGTCCAATTTATGATGGGCATTACACAAGGGATTCGATAGCCCACGGATAATTTATAAAATGACTAAATATTACATCACAATATTCTTGTGTATTAAAGGGCTATGTGACTATTGCAACCACACATTTTACAATAATAATAATAATAATAATAATAATAATAATAATAATAATAATAATAATTAAAGGGCACAAAAAGAAAAAGTGTGTATATATATGTTGTTAGCTACTTGTGTATGGATGGATGTTAAAAAGAGAGAAAAAAAATCTCATCAAGCAAATTCTAGAGGGACACCTCTAAAATGCTTGTGGTTTCGAAGAGGTGATTGGTAGTGTTTAGAGAGCCCACATTTTGTGTAGGAGGAAAAAATAACACAAAATCTAACAGCAAAATACCAAAATAAATTTACTACTTTTCATGGAAACGTTCAAATGCATTTACAGTACTCGAAAAAGAACACTAATGATAGTGATGACAGTGTATATCAACCGATAGGGTTTTTTTAATATATTTATATTTGATTAATTATTAATTATTTATTAGATAAAGAATTTATATATTAATTTACACTCTATTTATTGAGTTCTAAAAATCTATATGGGTACACACGTATTCATCACCCAACTACCTATTATTATTTAACATAAAATAAAATAAAAATGCATACAATATTAAATGTTAGATATGGATCGGGTCGGATAGTATCTGTATCTTAATTATTTATTAATACAATTATTAAAAAAACTAACTTATTCATGTTAGTTTGAATCACTATCCATTAGTTCAAATTACACATGAATTCCCTCTTTTATTTCTGTTTTGAGGGACAATTGCGACCTTCGGGATAACACTAGCCAAAGTTGCAATGTGAACTCCCTCTTCCACCATCCCATGGGCTTAGGAGGAGTTTTCTCACACTAATTTTGAAAGGCCAAGTGGAAAGGTCAATATGGTCATAAGACCATCGAAGGTG
>Ga0325405_1001574_pt1 | contig 23257 bp, 12 predicted proteins | sample PopdelMetagenome_21_FD_205663 | JGI IMG/M metagenome (GOLD analysis project Ga0325405, IMG submission 205663) | Populus deltoides microbial communities from Bellville, Georgia, United States - Xylem-Control-R2 | ecosystem: Host-associated > Plants > Phyllosphere > Stem > Wood/Secondary xylem...
TTCTTCATTCCTCAAGAAGAGCTCGAAGATGAATACAGCGTCTAACAGAACCATCTTCACAAACTGATCGCCGCTAAGCTTCGAGTTAAACTTGGAGGTATCTGCTACATAGCGACAGCAGATGTCAGCTTCTTTTTCTAAAATGGTGCTCAAAAGTGCAGTCAAAAGTATTCCTCTTTTCTCCTTTTCCACTCGCCGTTCGAAAAATTCTTTCAGATATCTCAGTTTCTGAATTTCCATAGCCTTCAGTTTTTCGTTATTATGGTGAATAGGGCCAATAGAAATTACTCGAGGAGTGAAGGCAGCTTCATTTAAATCACGAAGTGCAGCGGGAACCATATAGATACATTGCTCAGACCGGAAGCTACTCTCCAGCTCATCTGGAATTCGAATTAAAATCTCCTTGCACAAATTTTCGATTCGATTTAAAGGGCTTGCTAATTGACCGATGTCTCCCATTTGTTGAAGCTTTCTGATCATGTGAAAAATAAACAACTGTAATTAACTAGTAATGGGATTAACTTCAAATTAAGCAGCAGAAGGAGAAGGCGCTAAAACAAATAAGCAACAAGTTGATAATCGGTATGGCAGTACTTCGATTTGTGAAAATCTGATCATGATGGAAATGATTTAATCATGCATGGAATCATTTCTCTGTTTTTGGGCCAAAATTAATGGAAAAAGGAACATGAACAGCAACGAAACAAAACTAGCTAGCTAGTGCACAAATTAAGAACCCTAGTATACCTTGGTCTGAGAAGCGGAGGCACTTGATTTTCTGGATGCTATACCGATTCTCCCTCGACCCTTGTCTTCTCTCTTGTGCTCTTCAGCACAAGCTAGTACGTACGAGTTCTCCTGTCTTTCCACTCTCGGTATAGTCCCTTCATTTATAGGCAATAATCAAAGTTCAATTCACTCTTTGTTTTTTAATTAAGAAAATGCATGGCTGTAAGGCTGTTGACCTTTCACGGTTTCACCTACCTAAACATGCAAGTTGCTTTTTTTTTTTATATATATATATCCATGTCTCCAGGAAGTTGAATTTTTTTTTTTTACTAAAATAACTTTATTTTATTTTATTTTTTAAAAAAATTCTCAATGGCTTTGACCTAACCATCTTTGAATTGGGTTGTAATTCAAAAGGTTAAAAAAAGACTGTTTAGTTTACTAAAAGAAAGACATCACTAAACTAAGTATAATGCGACCAAGGATGCATGTTAAAATCACTGCTGGCAGAGAATTAAAAAAAAAAAAACGTGTACATTTTAATTTATTTTTATTTTACCTTATTGCAAGTGACAATAAGATAGCCATCGTTCACACAGCAACATGTGAATATATATATATATAGAGAGAGAGAGAGAGTATGTTAGCAATAGAGGTATTTTTTTTTCTTTATCATGTTTAGTTTAGTGATTATTTATTAATTTGATGGCTTAATTTAATGAAGGAATATTTAAATCCTAATTAAAAAATTTTATTAATTAATTAATGAACTAATCCCATTATTGAGCTCAAGTCCTTCAAACCTCCTATTAAATTGAAAAGCAATATAGATTATTATTTTTTTAACTACATATGGCATGTGATTCACACGACTTGTCGTGTATTAGAGAATATGTGATGTAATTCAATTGAGGTAAGGCTTAGGTCATTGAGTCATGAAATAGTCTTGGTCATTTTTTATTCTCACATCATTATTTTAGTTAAAGGCAATTTATTTCGATCGAGTTGACAAATCTTAAAATACTCAAATACCCTTTTCTCTTATTTTTATATCAATAGGCTTTTTGCTTGTTGATAATAAGCTCCTTACACTTGTTGTCGCACGTCACCCGCGTGGCATCGGCTGGTGATTTTTTTCGTTGTGTGGTTTTGCGTTGTGTTTACTTGAATTGGTTCGTTGAAGTTGCCACCTAATAATTTATTTAAGGCTACTATGAAACTGAATGTACTGGTCTTGTCAGAGATTCGCAGGTAAGAGACTGTTTGTGATTAGGGAAGGTATTATTGGCACCCCTAATGCACCCTACTTTAGGTAAGCTGCTTCGCGAATTTGATGTGTTTAAAGAAGTTTTAATAATTGTTTTTTTTCATCGGATATTAGAAATACAACTTATGCATAAGTTAATAATTCTTGACCGTGATCCAATCAAAATATTAAATACTTCTTTAATCTTTGCAATTTCATCATAAAAAAATATATAAAAAAATAAAACAAATACATGCACATACATTCACTTTTACTATATTTTTGTTTCTTTTCTTTTCTTTTCTTTTTCCTTTTTTTTTCCTTCCATATTTACAAAATACAAAAACTCAAAACTAAACAAATATTACACTATTTGTAATATTTTATTTATATTATTATATTATATTTTATATTAAAAAAATTCATACACTTTGGAATTTGCGATATGAGACAGAGTTGGTATGATGATGATTTCTTCATCGCTGAGACAACGACTTGGCTGGTCATTGAAAAGTTAGGGTGAAGAACAAAAAGAAAAGCTTTCCTCAGTGTGAATGCTCCTACATATGGTTGGCATATATTATCATTAGTTTTATTCGTCCAAAGTTATCTTATATGGATTGCTATTATTTCCATGTTCAAGAGGTCATAATCACCTATGGAAAAAGTAACCAAATTAACCTGCAGCATTTGCACAAGCATTGCTATTACCAGAGGAATGAGTTCAACTTATCATAGAAAGAACATGTGCTAGAAGTCATGTGACTGACCCCCATGCACTGGAGCTATGTTAGCTGTGTGGGTTGCAGGAAAGGACCCACACGGATTGGTGTTCCCTTTAAACCCTTGACGTTGTTGCTTGGATTGACTGTACCTACTGCCTTGAGTTCCTGTGTTATGGAAACCTATGTCCTATTTTTAAATTTATATCTATCCTTAGTATGGCCTCTCTCCTGTCACAATACTTGTAATGGAATCACATTCTTCAATTGTATGATCGTTTCTATCATAGTGCTCACAGTGTTTTGTTTGTGGAATTATTCGACGTAAGGTTCTTAATGTTGCCTTTGATCCTTGGAAATTACAAATTTCATTCTTATGCGTATCATAAATCCCACAGATAATAAAATTATGCATGGGAAATTGTTAATCATCATCCATATCCGAGGAGCATGGAGTTCATCTTCCTTGAATGAAGTTATGTTTTTTAGTTTTTATTTCTTCTTAACTTGGTTCCAGATATCAGCTACTTGTCTTATGTCTTCCCTGAATTCACCGATCTTAACCATTTGCGATACATTGCAGGTAAAAACTCACTACAAGCTCCATCATAATCACTCTCACCAAGTGCGTTGCAAAATCTCAGAACATGATCCTGAAATAACAGGTCCAGGCAAGAACAAAATGTCTTCTTAGGATTATTGTATTTTATATTGACAATTAGCACTGTTCTTCTTGTTTATATTTTTTCTGATTTTTAAATTATGTTTTATTTAAAAATATATTAAAATAATATATTTTTTTATTTTTTAAAATTTATTTTTAACAGCAGCACATCAAAATAATTTAAAATTATTAAAATAATTTTTAAAAGTTTTAGAAAGCACAAAGTGACAATAAAAACAAACAAGTCTTAAGAAATTGCTCGGTACTGTAGTAATTCAACAACAAAAGAAAAAATTGTTTGGTTAGATAAATGACTTTTATTTTTTTTATTGAATTTAATACATAATTACATTTCAAATCTTAATTTTATAAAATTTAAAATAACCTGGTTTTCATTTCTAGATACTTGTTTTTTCTTTTATTTTGCATATAAAAATTCATCTCAAAACAGTTTTAGATATATATTTTTTTAAAAATCACAACTAAATACATTTTTTAAAAACCTTTTTTTTAATTATAATCATAAAATTATTACAATATCAAACACATATTATATTATCATACTATGCAAACGTACAAATGTTTAATCTCATCTTCATAAAGCATGCATGCTTAACATTATCCATCAAGTGATTGTGAATTATTTTGCAAAACTCACTTCCTTCTTTACCATTTTTCTCAAGGCTTCGACTGGCAAACACTCAAGGAATTTATGATGTGCACTAGGCCGACGCTTCTGCTAGACTTGTTGATAGGCTTGGTAGCATAATGGATTAGCCCGAGCTCCGTAGAATCTGGACGGGCCTGCAATGAGATTGTCAGCCCATTTACCCATCCCATAAGGCCCATACAGGCCCTATATTATCATGATCCTAGCTCAGGCCTATGTGGCTTACGCTCAGTAGACTTGACCCGTACATTTAATGTTTTCTTTTTCAAAATCTGAACTGAGATTCTCAACATATTGGTTCATCCTATAGGCCCACATATCCTTATATTTACATGAGCCGAGCTCGGGCTCCTGTGTTTAAGGCCCATCTAACCTCACATAACATCAAATCCAATGAGGGTTTTTCTTTTAATAATAAAATTATTAATATTCTATTTCAATTCACATAACATCAAATCTTAAGCTACACCAGTGTTTTTTTTCAACATCTTTTAGTTTTTATTAATTAATAATGTCATTGTTATCTAAGAGGTTCCGAGCCAAAACCTTAAAAAAAAAAAAAAAGCATGAAGCAGAGGCTATATATTTTTTTTTATTAGCACCAGGTATCCGGGCCAAGTCCTACTAATCCCGGATGTGTATAGGCCCTTTGCAAGGAATTTCCCGCACAATTAATTCATGGGCCCAAGTCTGATGGTTCCATGAAATTCTTTGCACCTAGTAATAATCGAATATAAAATCTTGAACAGAGCACTGTGCCAGGTCCCAGCTCTTCTCTGCTAGGTCAACTATTGGAGTTAACACAGGCTGGGATCTTGGACAGGAGAACACTGCCAAGTCCAAGCTCTTTTCCGCTAGGCCAACTCCATGGAGTTAACAGAGGCTGTATTGGTATGCAGTAAGCATGAAAAAGTCAAGAAAGTGAAGTTTCCAAGTAACTGAAACCAGGCTGCTTAACCTTTCCATTCGACAGTGAACCTGGATAGATTCATGTCCAGGATCCTGCTTTTCCTTTTACTTCCTGCAGCATTGCAGTTTCTGTGGCACTGCAAAATCTTCAGAAATCCAAAGGCTAACTTTCTCCTTAAAATATTTCTCTAATTTGGTCAACATCTTTCAGTTCTAAGACACAATAACTACCCCATTTGGAGATGGGGGCAGTTTCTGGAAGAATAGGTTCAGTTAATCATCCCGGGAAGGCAAAAAAGAAGAGTTCATGCCTCCTGTTTCACTGGCTAAAAGCTTGTGCATTAACTTATTTGGACTTGTCCAGTCTGCATGAACATCCAAAGAAGCAAATATATGATGAAATAGTTTTGTATCTTGGGTGTTTCTGCAATAATTAGCTCACATAGCAGGGTACAGAAAGAAAGATAAAGCTGGTGACAATGTCCTTATAGATTGGTGCTTTCGATGGAATGCCCTTGTTAGATATAATGAAATGACATCTCACCTGTGCAAAATTATTCCTAATCAGCTTAAGTCACCATTGCCTATCCCATTAAGTACAATGATTGTGCTGGTTTTAGGTTCCCATGTGCTTTGGACTGCTAGGAATTGGCATCCTCAACAAATATTTAAAAAACAAAAACAAAAAAAAAACCCTAAAAGCCATTTCTGATGTGAGCATTTGTTTATAACAATGTGCCACTTCTGCTGATTCAAGATACATGAGACAATTTATTAATTCTAGTGTTTTGTGCACAACCTTCTCCAACTTCATTTTCCCTAGTTGCTTTTTGTTTGTAGAAACAAAATTCTGTAGGTGTTTCTCACTCCCATGTGTTCGCGCTCCCCATTACAGTATCGTGGGCATCGATGTATCGATCGAGACAATGTTTTAAAGCTAATTATAGCCCTGAGGAAAATTTAGGCCGGGAAGGAGTGTGGTATGGTAAATAACTCTCTGTAAATCCAACTTTACCTTGTTTCCATTCTCATGTTCTTAATTTTTCTTAATCCTACTGTAGTAATTGTCCTTTCAACGTATTATATATTGATGCTTGCTCTTCCTTGAAGATCAACAGACAGGTTATGATCCTTGAGCATGTGGTGTATGTTCTGTTTGAGATTTAACTGCTCGTTTTTTGAATGTTTTGGATGGTCTACCTAGTAATTGCTTAATGCCTTGGAGAGGATGTCGTAGGGGGGACCGATTGATTTCAAGTCACTTTCTATATTTGGCTTTTGTCCCACAGTCCTTGGTCGTTGTCCATTTCATTCTCCGACAGCCAAAGGGGACCCTTGTCTGTTATCCTTGTTTTTATAAGAGTGTTCGTAAATAATAATTAGTTATGGTTTTGAGTGAAAATGACACTACTTTCTCAAGCATTTAAGTTTCTTAGAGAAAGATTCGAAGTGATTACCACTCGGAATGTTAGTGGATGAAAAAGCCTGAAATTTCTACACCAAGAAAAACTTGGTGATATTTTCTTCCTCGCGCAATGCTCTTCCCAAATGCATCTTGTTCAACTGACTCGAGGACAAAAACATTGCTACGTATGATGTTTTGATTTCATTTAATTTAGTGTATTTTATGCACTGAACTTAGAGTTAATGTCTAGTGTCTCATTATATTTTTTTCTGACATTGTTGTCACTGAGAGGAGAGGGGACACTGTTAGTCATAGTTGTCTGTACTGTATTGGTAAATCTTTTCAAAATCTAATCTTCTGTTTCTTTTTTCCTCCAACAGAAGCAAGATTTTTGGGAATATCACAACCTTTCTTATGAGCATATATTGTCAACACATTTTTATCTCAGATGCGTCTGCAGATTATGAAAATTTATCAGAACCCAGGATTTTAAATGCACTCGATCCTTCTCAGTAATTTCAACCGGCCAGTTTTCCTGGTTCATAATGCTGTTTGACATTGCTCTTTTTCGAATTGATACGGTCGGGGAAACTCATCAATTTGGAGCTTAGGAGCATAGATTCTCAAGGCCTAATCACATTTGTAACGCAACAAAGAGTTGAGAGCAGAGCTAGCAAGCATATATCAATAGATTCTTATAATCAATGACTTACTTTATTATATGAGCCTTGTGTATGAGAATCAGAATAATGGATCACTTAAGGAAAATGACAAAACTAAAGCAGGCTAAGCAATATTGACTCTGTTTACAAAGAAAGTATAGAAAGTAAGTTTGTGAGAAACATTCAAAGCATAAGAATGATTATACTTCCTTTATGCTCTAGCTTTAGGAGCAGGTCGGATAAACAATAGAGAGTGTTCATGAACCTGCATCTTAAAAAGTCTAATTGCCTACCAATTACTTGTTAGAAACATGTTTAAAGCAAACATTCTCTTTTTTCCTCATGCCTTTTGCATTAGGATTCTAGATGGCTCTTTTTAGTTAGCTGAAGTATATGCATGAACCAGCCTCATTTACAACTTCCTTTCTAGTTTGTTGCTAGGTCTCTTTGGTTTTGAACTACAAAATCAACAAAGGTTCAGTTAATTTGTTATAAAATATGGCATGAATTATTCTACGAAGCCTTACCTAATAGCTTGGATTCATTGCTAAGAAATTTAACCTAAAAACTAAAACTTATTGTTAGGCCTCTCGAATTTAGTTTGAACTATCTAAAAACATAACCATGATGGTTTGAACTTTTGGATGGCATAATTGATGTTGCTTTGGATGCTTCAACAGGCCTTAACAACTTTTTACTAGTCCTTTTAGGATCAAGTTCCGATATGACTAGCTCATCCCAATGGACCACATCTGTACTATTTGGCTTGTGACAACTCTAACCAAATAATGAACAAAGGAAATTTGTAAAGGGAATCCATCTTCTCTTTGAAGTTCAAAGAAAATATGAATAAAGAGAAACTGGGGTAAAGGAGTGATGCAAACAGTTCTGCATAATGGGTGCCTGTGGGGCACACATTTCTGTTTCCTTTCCCCTTTTCTCTATTTCAATAATTAATATTCATGGTTTCTTGTCAGACAGCCACATACCCGATTGTTATAAAGAGGATATATATTGTGGTATATATATACGTGCCTTGAGATATATTCTATAGGCAGAGGACCTTTGCTAATACACCTACATTACCCCTCTTTCCCCGTAATATTTCTAGCAATATTATCTGCTCTCTTCTCCTGCATATCTTGTCATAGAGTAACACCAATGGAAACTTCACAGCCTCTCTCTATTGAAAGCTTCTCATACAGTTGGTTAGTTAATCTGAAGCCATCTTTGGAAAGCCTAGACAATTCTCTCAGGGCCTCACTCGATGCATCAGATGAAGCTTCCTTCATTGAGATGGACCCAAGAATGCCACCTTCAAAAAGATTCTTCAGAAATTCTCAGGATTTCAAATTTGACTTCCCCATTTCACAATCTCCTCTTACTCTCGTCCATGCTGATGAGCTCTTCTCCAATGGCTATGTCATGCCTCTCTTTGTCGATCCGTTAAAGATGGAGGCTTATGATGTCTCAGACTCAACCTCAGCCCTCCCTACCTCTTCTCATGCACCAAAAACTGTGGTTTCAGCTTGTAAACCTCAACGTTGTTCTTCATTAAGAAGGTGCAGGAGATTGTCAAAGCAAATAGTTCAGAAATACTTGGATTTTCTAAGGCCATTGTATCGAAGAATTCGAGGCCACAGGTCAAGTTCAAGAGATGAAAATATTGATTCAAAAGTTCAGGTAATGAAGAACTGGGTATATTCAGCAGAAACATCTCCGAGAATCAGTGTAGCATATTCTGTCGATGATTGCTGGCGAAGCTCTTGTGATTCTGAGAGCTCTATTTATGAGGCAGTACTCCATTGCAAAAGATCCAATGGTAACTCAATCTTCTCACCAAGTTATGATTATCTACTTTCAATAGTCTCTATCCTGTTATGAATATTACTTTACAATGACAGTAGAAAAATCATCAGGTTTTTATGACATTCTTTCATATATGTTATTTTCAGGGAAATAAATTGATGTCGTTGTACAAAGGAGTTGAAAAGAAGAGAAGGAAAGCAGCAATGTTGATATTCACATGGGAAAGAAAAAGAGAGAGGAATAAAGAAAGATCAGCAACCACTTGTTTCTTGTTCTTTTCTTCTATTCTTCTGGGAGGATAATGTAAATTTGTTTTCTTATAAGGGAGTGTTTAGAAGTTGTGTGGATGGTCGGCCATGAGGAAGAGAAAAAGAAAGAAGAATTTAAGGATAAAATTAAAATTTTGTTTTTTTTTTTTGTCTTTTCCTTTATGGGAGAAAAGCTAGGCTACCAGCTACTACAAGATTCTCTCCCTTATTTCTGTATAGTTTTCTTTTAATGAAATCAGGATTATGTTGAAGTTATGGGACAGCTAACAGATTATTCTATTCATATAATATCTCCACTCTATTATTGTTTCAATCTCCACAGGTTGTCTTCGGGACACCTTTTCTTTTTAGATTTGTATCATTGCCTCTAAGAATGATAAACATTTTCAGATGCCTAAATGCCTACACTGGACCATGTTGTTGAACCTTACAGGACAACGACGCTCGAGTACGCCCCACCAGGTTTAGCCTAGGGGAATAAGGATGAACCTTAGGGATATGAAGTTGAGGTGCACTTCCTAGGTTCAGTCTTTTTGCCTCAGTTGAGGCGCACCAGGTTTAGCTTGGATTTATCAGTGTCCCAGTAGCAGGGCTATTTACTCATGGTGATTTTATTGACTATTGTTGCTTGTTAGGAAAAACAATAATGCTACTGTAAGTTTAACCATGTTAATTTCTGGGTTTTGAAGTTTTTTAGTTCAGATGATTCTTTGACGTAACTGAACCGTCTTGATACTTTGGTTACATGACTGAATGAAACTGGTTTTTTTTCTCCCACGTCTTGTAGAAATGATCCTTTCAACTACTTTAAGCTTGTGCACTCAAACTTTGTAGAAACAAATGTTATTTTAATACAATGGATTTTTAATTGCCTTAAAAGATCAATTGGCACGGAATTCAATCACAGGAGATGTTAATCTATTACAATTTGACAATATGGGCATGCCTGTATTTAATAATAATAATAATAATAATAATAATAAGTCGGCCTGTTATATAATATGAACTCTGATGATGGGTTACTTGCTTAACTCTCACTCTGTATGGAAATTCTTGAAAGATTTCTTGAAATTAGATGTCTGATGGTTAAACTGAATTTGAAGTTTACAGGCAGATGCTTGTCTGCTTTGTGTCTCTGTCAGAACTGATATCAGACTATTTTTCATTTTCTGTTTCGGTTTCTCGGAAGCTAGATTTTCTTTCCTTCTTTCCTTCTTGTCCTATCCCAGTAGTCATTCTTTTCTTACACCAGCAGAAATCGTAGTTTTAAATCCACAAGCTGAAGTTTACAAGACATGAACTGTCACACAATTTGAGAAAACATAATTAAGTTAGGTGTGCCAAAATCATACTGTTTGATTAAGCTACGACAACTGGTTATTCGGATATCATTAGGAAAGTTTATGATTCCCACTGAAAAGACAACATGTTGATCGATTTTGGGACAGTTAAGAATTTGGATCAGAAATTCTTGAACATAATTGATAGATATCCCTCCTGCAAGCAGGTCTCCTAATGATGAAACAGAACGGAACATATGCTGCGTGAAACCATAGTTTATTTACGACTATGAAGTAAACTTCCATTCTTTTCTTGTGTGCAGTATGGTACCAACTGATCACGTAAAGATTAAAGCAAACACCAAAGCAGGTGAAAGTTCAACAGAAGGTAACATTGCTTCAACCTTGGGCAAACTTCCATTCCGCAGTGCCTTCAGACTGATTTTTCTAACACAATCATTGTTATGGACTCTTTTTGTGCCCATATCTTTGCAGCAGTATTGTAGCATACATTTCTCTTTGCTCTATAATTGTGCAGTGACAGACTCTTCCCTGACCAAATCAACTGATTAAAAAACTTGGTTCCATAATTATCGAAGGTTGGGAATTATCATGGATAATGTTAACTCATTTCTAAGGGTAAGCAAGAGTAATGTAAGCGGGTCTGAAGCATCTGATGGTTCTAAATAGTTGGTTGAGGATTTGTCACAACCGAACCATGTAAAAAGCCTAGCATACTTAGAGTTAAGCCCCAAAAATTACCTAATAACACTAGATAGTCAATTAGATGAAAAAATCCGTAACTTTTGATCCGATCTTTGAATCGAGTTCAAATTCAGTTTGAAAATTATACAAGCCTAGTTCTACATGTCTCGCTGTAACTAGGGGAATTTGAAAACACCTACAAATTAGGCCAAGAAGATGATTTTGGATTTTTCCAGTTTAATTTCAGATTTTATATTATTTTTTCCTATTTGATTTAGAGTTTTGATTTCCCAACCTTACTCAAACTATTTAAAAAGCTGTAAACTTCTTAAAACCCAACTATATTAGAGAGAAACATTCAATAATAAGAGACCCTACTTTGTGCCTGCTTTCTTCTTGTCAAGTTCCTCCATGTCAAAGAGTTCAAATCATTTGATAATGTTTAGTTCGAACAAGTCCGTCTTAGATCTAAGCACACAACAGTCTTTTCTGCAGATTTATTAATGGATTCTGCAATTGATAAATTTCTTGCAGATATATTGTTACCAAGTCCACTCCTAGTACAACGTAACAGTTCAACAAGAAAAATTTGTGGTAATTGAGATTTTAGTATTATCTGACTACAGTACCTGAAAGTCTAACAAAGTGACATGATGAGTACATTTTTCTTTTAAGTAGACCTATCTTTAGGGACCATTCCATCTGATAAAAGCTGAGAAGTGAGAGTTTCTGGTCCCCTCAGAAATGGGGCCCAGTGTGTGATGTATCTTGGCCTCCATAAACACTGCCCATTCTTTCCAACATTAGATCTCAAATTTCAAGCCATTGCGGAGTAACGTAACCTAGTATAGCTGGCCAAATATAAGCCATTAGGGTTGAAGCAGAACAGGCAAAGATGGAGAGGTCTATCACATGTCACCAAGTAGGATAGGGAGACATTGACAAAATGTGCTAGGAGAAGTGCCAAAGTATGATTACATCGATTTTTCTCTTCCTATCTACTTCCTCTTGTTTTCCTCGTTGGATTTTCTGCTTCTCCACAAAAGCAGCACAGCCAAGGGTAGCTTTATAGCTTTTGTTTTTCTCTTGTAGCTACATCAACCTAGCGTGGGGACCGAGACCTCATACATGCTACTTGTCGCTGCTATCAATTCTTTGGTCACTGTATCTACTAACAAGACACCCCATGTCATAATAACAGTGCTTTCACCAAGACATTGCATAGAGATACAAAGATGAGGTTATGGGGCTTCTACAATTATGTCCTCAAATATTTAAGACAAGAGATTCAGTATGAAAACAAACCATAGAGTCAGTCTGTGTCGCGAAAACAAGACAAATTACACGGTTCATTGCGCTGGAGTGTTTGTTTAAAGGCAACAAAGGTTGGTGGACAAACTACACTCTTAACAGTTTTACAGGCCAGTAATTCTGGAGATATTTAAGAGTTAGTTCTGATAAAATTTGATTCTTAGCCAAGACTGACCAAAATCTTCATGGTAATTATGGTTCCTTTCTAGAGATTAAAAGATCATATATTTTCATAGGCACTAGCTGCAACTCAAGTACCAATACAATGATGAATATGGTATAAATGTGAACATGATGGAGAATTGAAATGTGTTAAACAGTCATAATGAAATCCATTCTGCTTTCATGTAAATTTACAGGCTTGAAGCATGTTTAGACAAGAAACCAACATAAATGAACACCTTAATTGATCATGACCAATATCAAGAACGAAAATGTAACTTCATTGTCATATTGCTACACGATTTGAGGATTCCTACGGAGAACTTGGGAGTGTATTGAAACAAGTAGACCAGGAGAACAAGACCTTGTGCCATGCCTAATGTCGGATGTACTCGGAATAAGGTCGTTGTTGCAAGTTTCAGGACAGCGAATGATACTTGGAACTTTCTCCCTTCGCAGACCTTGCACCACTCTTATGTATACTTACATTAAGGCAGGGTCAATATCAATGAGTTGTTAAGTATTCGATATTTTTAGGAGATGAATCCAAATAATACAGAAAGACATAATGCCGTAGCCGAATCGAACTGCTGATTATCACCATGAACAGAAGTGTATTCTAGTTTTGGATGTCTCCCTATGGAAGATCCAAACAATTTTCCTGTCTCTCCAAACAGTCGGCATGTGCGTGTGGCTGAAATCACATGCTGTTGGGCAACTCATGAGTTTCTTGGCTTGAAGTGGAATAAGGCCCTCAAATTTCAGATATATGTCATGAATACTAGAGTTATGAACTTGCATTGCATGCTGAGAAAATAGAATTGCAAGCTGTAATAAAACTCAATAGCTTCATGGACCTGTAGCTTATACCTGGAGCAAAAATTAGTCACGGTTTAGGCTGAGATTATGAAGAATGTTAAAGCCAACGAACATTTCATCACACTCACTTGTCATTTAGAACTTGAACACGTCCTAGATTGGCTTAACTTTTAAAGTTAAAGGAGGGAAGATATATAGCTATTCTGTGTTACTCTGCTTTGTTTCCCTTCCCTTTTCTGTACGATCATAATTTTTTGTTTGTGCAGTGCGGAGATACACGCAGGTCCTGTCCTCAACATCACAATTTCAGATGTACCTATAATATAACTTTTCGAAAAGATGAAAAAAGCAATTTAGAAGAAAATCTTGTTGAGGACAAGTTTCAATAAGGGACAATCTCCTTGTTGAGGACTAGTTTCAAGAAGTGGCAAGACAAATAAGAGCAGATTATGGATCACTCAGGCCACCGAATTGTCTTCCTTTTTGCTTAGGTAGTTGCAGAAAAGTGTCTCAAGTTTTCCTGTTCTACTACATTTTTCTTATTATGAATTGTCAAATGGTCTCGGAAAAAGTGAAGTTCTTTTGATTTACCTGGTTTTTGTTTTCTTAGAAAGTATGCTTGCAACAGCATAGATATTACTTGTACTTATCTGATACGTACAACACGCATCTTATTAGTTCTTTTTACAGAACTCTACTCTTACCGCATCAATCTTCATTTCCTTTTTGATCCATGATCATTGGAACTTTCATAATTACTAGGTTATGATTTCCTCGCATGACTGGGCTGAAGATCCACAAAATGGCTAGGACCTGCTAAGGATGTGGAAGCATAAGCTTCATTGTGATGGGCATTACTTAATGAGCTGAAGTGGTTGGGTCTAGAGAAGATTCTATATCCTTGACATCTGAGTCACTGAACTTTAAGTAATGTTCAATCTCTTTTTCATCCGAGCTTCCTCGTCGTATATGGAACCACTTCCTGTGATGATGCTGTCTTGGTTTGCTGTTGCTGATAGCGATGACAAGGTCATTAGGGAAGAGGTCCCGAAGTACGAATGCATGCACTATTGACGATACCAGCAGACCCGATACTGTGAGTGTGGAAACGGCAGAGAGTATGACAGCAAGAACTTGAGTGACTACATTCGTGACTTCATTTGAGTACCTGATAGTTGAAATGGCAGCGCCCGTCATAGGGAAAGTGTATGCCCACGATGACAATGAAAACCTGTAAATTCAAGAGATTATTAATGTCAGGAAACCTCAGAAGCAAAATGGTAGGAGACAAAAACAAAATAGCTTCAATGGCCATTGACTGACTTGAATCCTCGGAAACAAATCGCACGGACTGCCTGAAAAATGGCAAAAAAATCAAGACAGCATAGTTTAGGAATAAATTTTAACAAGCCAAATAAAGCAATTTAGTCTGAACTGCTTCACATAGTCGATAGCTCATGAAAATGTACACGGCAGAAATATAATGTATAAGGACTTTCTCTAATCAACTTAGGTGGCAGATACTCACCAGTGAGAAAACAAGGCAATGAAGTAAGCTATCCGTGATCCATGATCAAATGAGCCTTGAATTTTTGCCCATGCCATAGAAGCAACAGTTGGAGCTGCAACAAATAGAAAGAATACTGGATGGAGCTCCTTAGGGAGTGTCTCGGTGGTCGGAAGATCAGCATCAAGAAACTACAGCCAATTAACCATATACATGTATACTGAAGCCAAAAACCTTCACATTGAAGACTCTGAAACCAGAATATATTCCCAAATATCAACCAATTATCCATTGAGTTCACTTTGAATTGTAAAAAAAAAAAAAAAGGACAGGACAGGAGGAAAGCGTTAGGATTTGCTTAGGTTGAGAAATTGATGACAGAGTGACAACATATATTCATCTAGACTAGTTCAAAGTGAAATTAACTGCCTATGTCGAACTCCATACTAAAGTCCCCCAGACATTTTATCGAAGAAGCTCATCACATGATGACACCAGAAGATGACAAAGATAGGACAGCATGGTTTATATTAATTAGCAGGCACAAATATTATCTTATTAACTGTTCAGTGGATAGCTCAGTTCATCAAATCAAAGTACATCAACCTTCAACTGATTGCCATTTTCAACCATAAGAACTTGTGCATGCTAATATGATCATGCTCACAGACCCCAGAAATCAGTAACTACTTCAAAAACCAAAAAGAATTGAAAAGATAAGTCTTGTCTCCTCAAGGTGCCACTCCCAGTAGCAATGCCACAAACAGCCTGGCTCCCCAGAAAGTACAGGAAAAGACCTTTGTGGAACAGAAGAGGAGAATAAATGAGAACAACTCACACTCGTCTTTCAAGAATATTAAGCTACCAACATTTATATAGCCTTAATGGTAGGCCAACTACTTGTAACGCAACATTTACGTCGAAAGTACTCCATGTTTTGATAATTAGCAGTGCTGCTTCTTTGAGAATGACACATTCAAGTAAAACAAGACATAGCAGCAAAGTTAAACAAGCTCAAGCTAGCTAAGTAATAATATGCAAGCAATGTGACGAAGAAGATAAGGTTATATATCTAGATTTGTCTAAAGTTAAAACTCTTGAAGATAAAAAAATAAAGACATCTAAAATATTTTTATTTTATCAGTCTAAGTTTTGATCATTTGCTAAAACGTTATTAATAGAAAAAAAAAACATAATAATATTGAATAAAGAATTAACTTATAAAACAATTCTTAAAAAAAAACTCTGCATCATCGTGAACAAATAAAATCCAATTACAACTCTTTCAAAACAAGCACACATATATTTGCACAAATTAGTTTAAGATTAATTTTAAAGATTTAAAGGATGATCACATTTTAATATAAAACTAAAAGGAGGACTTTTTGGAAAACTCAAGTTTACAATTTTTTCGACTTTAAAATTAATCCCATCAATTATACAGGCTTTAGCGGTTAATTTGTCATCACTATCAACCATCCTAAATACAGTTAATATAATTTAAATAATAAATTAGGTTGGAACTGAAAAGCAACAATTGTGGGGGTTTTAATTAGGAATAAATGAACATTACAATATTGAAAAAACCAGTGAAACTTTAAGACTATAAATCAATTGATATTCGTTTTTTTTTTTTAGGAGGTGTTGATTTAGTACCTCTTTTTTTTGTAATAAAATGAAATAAAATAACCAAAAAAAAAGTTTAGATAAATTCCATAATTTATACATATATATATATATATATATATATATATAATTGAATTGATCTTCAATATGTTTTTATTTCCTACTTGTTTCTATTAGGTCTTGCTTAATATCTTATAATTTTTTAATATATTCTTTTATTAAGTTTTTTTTTATCCAAATTGAAATAACTATAGTTTTCGATCTAAAAATACTCTTTCTTTAGCTATAAGAATGTAATTTTTTAAAAAGATTATATGATTCATTTATTTTCAAAACGTTTTATTTCTTAAACATTTTGATCAATCATACGAAATATTCTTGTTATATCCTTATATCTATATAAAAACAATTTTCAAACGAAGAAAAATATAATTTTATGTGGAAATTAAAGGGAGAATACGATCAAATAACATATTTGTTTTTATTAAAAATTATACAAAAATATAATATAATAGAATTTAAAAAGAATGGTGTGTGCGTGAAGGAAACTGGAGTCCAACATGAACTATCGTGTTAAAGTTATGATGCAAGCTAGGGACAAAAGGTGGACAGAACCCAAAACCTAGAATGACCTAGCCATAGATTCTGATGCAGAGCTATCATGGTGTCTGCTGATTATTCTTTTTAAGGGATTGTAGTACGTGTGTGTGTGTGTGTGTGTGTTTGTGTGTGTGTGTGTGTGTGTGTGTGTGTTGTTTGTGTGTGTGTGTGTGTGTCAGTGTGTGTGTGTGTGTGTGAATGATTGAAGTTCATGATGCCATCAACGTATAATGCCTCAACTTTTTGGCAAACTACGACCTAGTTTGTTTTCACAGGCAGAAGAAGTTTTTAAAATAATTTGAATTTTTTTTAAAATAAATTTTGTTTTAGTTTTTTTGAATTATTTTGACATGTTAATATAAAAAAACTAAAATATTATTATTTTTAAATAAAAAATACTTTAAAAAATAACTAAACATTAAATACAAATCATTTCTCAATTTTTGAAAAATGAAGTTTTTATATCATTTTAATATGTTGATGTCAAAAATAATATTTAAAAAATAAAAATATTATTTTAATACTTTTTTGAATGAAAAATACTTTAAAAAATAACCACAACTATATTTCTAAACACCCCTTTAATTGTTGTTTACGAACTCCCCACATTTTTTACAAGGTATGGTTTAAGTAAGATGATTTAACAGCATTTTTTTTGTGGTGTGTTTGGTAATGCTAGTTGATATGTTATTTTTAGAATGTTTTTTAAATTATTTTTTTTAATTGGCTTTTTCAGATAATTATGATGATTTTGATGTATTTATATTAAAATAAAATAAAATAAATTTTAAAAAATATTATTTTAATATATTTTTTATTAAAAATATTATGCACAACATTACTAAACATTACCGAACAAAAAAACCCAGAAAAAAATTGAGTCAAATAAAAAAAAACCAAGTCAAATTAATTTTAACTTTTAAAAAAATATATTTTAATTTAATTATTTTTTTTATAAAAACTTAACTGAATCAAAAATAATCATCCCTGATAAAAATACAGTGAGTAGCTTCTTAGCAATATTAATGAACGTACGGCCTCAGTTTTTAGATGGCTGGCCCAAAAATTAATTTATCTTAACAATTTGAACTTAGCCAACAACGCAAAGTATAGCTAGTAGCACGATTGCTTCCACCAAACAAAGCCTTACTTTGGTGGGTGTTTTCCAAGCAAGGCCACCAAATCCACTCATGCAAAATTGAAAATAATTGAATTGATGGATTTAATGGTGCGGTTGGTTAGTGTTTTAGAATAAAAATAATAAAAACATGTTGGTTAAAATGATGAAAATGAAGAAAAAATATAAAATAAATATATTATTAAAATAGTTTTGAAGTAGATTTTTATCTTTTTAAATAGAAGATATAATTAAATATATTTTTTTATCTCAATTATTTTTTTTTTATGTCTCGAGAGCATAATTAAATGCAATCTAAGTACGTGTAATACAATTAAAAGTAAGTTTTCAAAATGATTTTTATTATAAAAAATTCACATTTACATTTTTTAAAAAAATAACTTTAAAATTTTCATATAAAAATATCAACAAAAACATAGAAATTTTCCATATCAATTTAATAAGGGTATTTTTAAGAGTATGGTTGTGGTTATTTTTCAAAATGTTTTTCATGCCGAAATATATCAAAATGATATTTTTTTATTTTTAAAAAATTATTTCTGAGATTAGTATATTAAAATAATTTAAAAATATTTAAAAAATAATTTTTAATAAAAAAATTAATTTTTTTAAAAAATATGATTTGACTTGTGTTTCTAAAAAGGATCGATAGTTAGTTCTAGCCGGTACAACCCATCTCTATGACAAAGTCCAAACCCATCCACAAGTGTGCTGAATTTGGGTTTCAATTTAGTATCCTTCAAAACTGATATTGGGCTCAACAACTAGCACTTGAAGAAACTTCGTCAGAGAGAACAGTTCAGATTGGAAAGAACAGTAAAGCAAAAAAAAAAAAATCCTTTTAAACCCTAAATTTGGAATTCATGGTCATCAATTTAATGGGCTAAGCATTAATCATACTACAATTTTAGTTGAATGGACATATTGATTGGATATCAAAAGAAGATTCCTCTTTTTTACTTACAATTAATAAGGTCATGATTAGATCAAGTTTGATAAGATTACTTTTTGATACTATATTTTGATGCTATAAGTTTTATCGGGTCATTCCGATGATTAAAATTTAATCTAGATTAAATAAATTTTATTAAATTAAAATCTAAACCAGTTAAATTAACAACCCAACTTGTATCAAGTTCTAAATCTTAAGTTTCTTGAGTTAACCCTCTAAATCAAGCTAAATTTTATAAAAGTGTGTTTGGAAATGTGGTAAAAATTATTTTTTAAAGTATTTTTCACTTGAAAATATATCAAAATAATATTTTTTTCAAATATTTTTTTTTATTTTTGACACTAACAATTAAAACAATAAAAAAATATTAAAAATATTAATTAAAAGGTTTTTAAAAAAAATAAGAATTTTTTTAAAATATAATTGGACCGTAATGCAAAATGGTTTCTGAGTACGATTAAGGTTGTGTTTGTTTACCTGCAGCTTTTGTGTTTGCGGTGCAAAAAATACAGTAAGGTGTTTGGTAACACACCAAACTGTGTTTTTTATTGTAGAGCCCACTAAAAAATTGAGTTTGAAATGCAGTTTTTGAGAAGCAGTTTTTACATGTTTTTGTAACTGAGTTTTGTAAAACTCTGTTTGTTTTTGCATTACAAAAACGCTTTTGAAAAAAAATTACTTCAAATTAATATTTTTTTGTGTTTTCAGATCATTTTGATACGCTGATATCAAAAATAATTTTTAAAATATAAAAAAAATTATTTTGATGCATTTCCAAGTAAAAAACACTTTGAAAAGCAACCACAACCATACAACTAACAAACATTTTATACATGTTTTTTTGTTATATATAAACTTCAATCATAATTTTTACCAAACATATCTAAATACAACTAACGATACCTTTTTAAAACTTTTTTTTTTTTTAAATCACAGCTATAAATACTACCTCAAAAATAAATACACTCTAAAAATGACCAATTTTATTTGGGCTTAAATCTAACTGGTGCCAAGGTAAGGTGGCAATGGTTTTGGATTTTTGTAAGACAGGTATGTAAAATATTTTCTCCCATCCGCTCTATTGACAATCATAAGAACAAGAAACTTGATTGTTATGGTTTTTCATTTAAAAACAAATAAAAACTCGAAAACTGATTAACTTTTAAGAGCCATAGGCTGATTTTGTATTATGAAACATTTTTACTACATTATGCATCAACTGTAAAATATTTTCTGCCATTCCATCGTATCAAAGTGTTTCTGAGTGCTTCTCACGAGAAAAAAAAGGGTGTTTCTAAGTAGATTAATTACAAATTGTATAATATGTTTAATTTGAAATCAAGAATATATCCAATTGACAGTAGATTCAGCTGATTGTTTGCTCCACAGGAATTGCACACAGATGCATCATGAGTTTGAAGCCGCCTTCTTAGCAAATGATGCATTGAAATAATCTATAAGCACAAACTGTGTTCGAACAGAAAAAAGCTATGAGCTGAGGAGAAAAATGGTTAGGCCATTGTTTTCACAACTGTGTTCAAACAGGAAAAAGAACATTGAGTAGACATGGGGTTTCAAGCTTCATGTGCCTCTAGAGCCCTTCTTTTTTATGAAGTTGCTGTAAGGCCACTGTTTTTGTAAAGCAAGGTGGTGCTGTCAAACTGTTGCATCTTGTCTCTCCACTTTGACCTACTCATGAGTTGTGATGCTATTTTGTGGTGGATTTGCATAGCTTGGCACCACACAAACAACAAAAAACAGCCAGTCGGCATTTCCTTGATGGGCAAACCTGGCAGCACTGGTTTGGCTTCTAGTGGAGCCAGGAATTTTGATTTTACAGCCTGTGGGGCGGCCCAGATTTCATTGGCTGGCTTTAATTTGTGATTTCTTTAGTCTCAGGAAACAATCTTAGCCTTGTTTGAATGCAATCTGGGACATAATTTCACAAAAAACTTGGTGAAAAATCAAAAAATGAAATTAAGATGGTATTGTCTTTTCTTAATCTTAGATCAACCTGGAAAGTCATGGAGTACACTTTGGTTATGTGACATTAGGTCATTTGTAAAGTTGTGGACACAAACTTGGGCTTTAAGTTGGTTCTTTCCACCAAAGGCAGCACGACAATGGTAGAAAGTTGATTTAGAATGATTTGGCATCCATTTCGAGGGTTGTCACATCTCTCAACAACATGGCACAGTTTAAAGGTTACTCCAGCTATAGTTATATCCAAATAGCAACTTAAACACGCTCAAGAAGACAAAACAAAACAAAAAAATAACACAAGGGTATGCTTGAGAGTTGAAAATACTTTTTATTTAAAGATTATTGAAAAAAAAAATATTATTTTAAAGATTTTTCAATTAGAACTTTTATCCCGTCGTTGCAAGGAAAAAAAACCACCAATAACAAGTTTGCTCTTCGAAGCAGCTCCTATAATCTATGATACTTTACAAAAATTAAATCTTTCTGAAGCCATAAGACCTACCACAAACCAACAGCTAGCGTGTTGGCACAGATAAGTAATTTCTCTGAAACCCTATTGGGTGTTAGTGGAGACTCTCGGTCAATGTACATTTCTTGAAGATTCAAAACTTTCTGCAAATGGAAAAAAAAAAGAAGTTAAAAATACATTAGTCAAAGCTTCGGAGGTAACATGGTGTCTTTTAACAAAGTTGAAACCTTTTGCTTTCTCCTTTTTCCCTTGGCTTGCAATACTTCCTTAGCTGATCAGCAAAGGTGGTTGTAGCAAGACACTACAAACTTCAAAGTATATGTACAGAACTGCTTTTGTTAGCTGCGTGGAGATCAATGCTGTGGGATCTATGTAAGAGTTGTGAAGCCAATTGTTTTTAAGGGAGTTAAGAGATCCCGTCATGAACAAGCAGAAGGGATTAATTTGGACAGCAAAGAAATGAAAAGTAAGCAGATTCCATTGACAAAAGGGTTGCATCGAAGGCCTCAAGAATGGTTTTCTCCCCCTTTAAATTGTGTCTATAACTCTTGTCCAGTCAGTACTGGCTGGTGACATGCCCTCTATCATTCTTCTTTATTCCTGGCCACGAAATCATATCAAATTGCCTTTAGGAAAGCAAAATTGTAAGGATGAATGGTCGAGTTGATTCAATACAAGTCAAGAACTGTAAGAAAAGGGTGCGTGGACAGAGTGGACCAAGCAAGCATAGGAAAATAAAGAAGTCTTTGGTTTGGTGACGACAAAGAAAAACCCATTCTTCCACTGGATTCTTCCCCCTCCTCTCCATTTGTTATTATTCTCTAGTCTCTTCACTTTGATGGGTGAGTGGGGGTCTACGCCATGGGTCTCTGCCATTCCTACACGTTGAAATTGGAGATTCTGTTGGGTCCATGACAAGGGAAAATTACATTAAAGCTGTGGTTTTGCCTTTGAGGCCCCTCGGCTTTCATTTACAGTTTGCCAAAAAGACGTGAAGTTGCTGAAAATGTGAGTAGCGAGTGCTCTTATCAAGTTATCATCAAAAGGGTATAGAAAGAGAGTATTATTTTTTGGACAAAATTTATGGTGAAATATACAAGAAAAACTAATAATATAATAAGATTCCTCTGGGCATGAACACGTCTTCCTTGTCCCTTGAGGCCCTTTTCCACCTCAGCCTCACATGCTGTGGTTTTTGGACAAAAAGATTTCTGCTGCATTTTGATTTGTGGGTTACACGCAAGGCCACCGTATACTTTTTGCACAACTCCCATACAGTTTCTCCTTTTAACTCATCTCCGCATCTAAAACCTTCCTTTCGAGAGAGAAAACACAAAATTAATCACTTCCTTAAAGTGAACTTAGTCAAGGAAGATGGATCTTTCATTCCATAATATTGTAACTTTTATGTTTACATTCGATGAATCCAGATCTAACGAGCTCAAAACCTCCAATGAACCAAAAAATTAGGGCGGCGCAGCATGTCTAGATTTATTTTTTATCTTAGGCCTGAGTAATTCGCTTGAGCCTAATACTCCATTGATAGATTTTGAAGATCTATTTATCTTAGGCTTGAGTAATTCGCATGAGTCTAATATTTCATTGATAGATTTTCAAGAT
>Ga0325405_1001581_pt1 | contig 23212 bp, 12 predicted proteins | sample PopdelMetagenome_21_FD_205663 | JGI IMG/M metagenome (GOLD analysis project Ga0325405, IMG submission 205663) | Populus deltoides microbial communities from Bellville, Georgia, United States - Xylem-Control-R2 | ecosystem: Host-associated > Plants > Phyllosphere > Stem > Wood/Secondary xylem...
GAAGAAAACAATATTCTGTTCTAATGTTTAAGGTTAACTTCCTTGGGTTGGGATTATTATCTTTTTCTTCTTCTTTTTTCTTTTTGTTTTTTTTAAATATATACATATAACTTAAAGCACAATGCATCTTTAACCCATGTAACGAGCTTTCAGCTAATGACTCTCATACCAGTTGGTCTTAGGGCATTAGGTGTTGAGACACCCCTACGAGCTTAGTAACTCGGGTTGCAGATACTGATACGTAGATAGTGCAATATTTGATTCCCTTAAGCTTTCCTCCTTAACCCATGTAACAAGCGTGGGGTTAATAGCTCCTAAGTCAGTTGACTTTAGGATATTAGGTGTTAAAACACCCCTTCAAGCTTAATTGCTTAGGTTAGGGAGGCTACAAAACCAAACTTATCTACGTTTTTATTAACATCATTTTTTGTGTGTTTTTTTTTGCGAATTATATACTATCCCTTTCCCTTAGGTGTTACCTTTAACAAAAGAACATAAATAATATAATAATCTAATGTGTAACTCACAATCATATGTTAAAGTGTGTGTGTGAAAATAAAGGTTTAAGAATACTTGTTAAATGAGTATATGAGCAGAATCAAGTAATAACAATGCGAGAGTTTGTAAACCTGAATATTTCAAGAAGTATTCTTATAGACCTTGATAAGACTATTTACTAAGATGTGTCTCAAGAGTCAATAAAATTCCTCCTTACCCTGCCATCTTAATAACAGTTTTGTCAAATGGTTTTAATAATAGCAAAAAACAGTTAGTAAGTTAGTTTTTTTTTAATGTCAACTACTACCCTCTCCCCCCAACCAGAATGAGACATTGTCCTCAATGTCATAAAGTAGAAAGATAGAGTATAGAAGACATCACCTGAAACAGCGAACACTGACAAACCCGAAACACAAATATAAGAAATAACACAAAATAATATGCTATTAATAAAACCAAAAGACACAAGGATTCACAAATGAAGGCTCAAATCCAATCTAAGCTTTTTACGGCTTTCCTTAGTTGACCAATTTATGCGACTCATGGAGGGATCAATTACAGAGATGAAAGATTGTAGTTGGTCAATCAATTGTTCAGCAGTAGCAGCAGAGATTATGATTTGTCGTGCCGAAGATGTTAGAAATTCCTGTTCCACAGCTTGATCAAGAAAAGACAACAAATTATCATAAAAACCATTAACATTTAACAAACCTATAGGTTTATAGTGAATGTGCAGTTGGGCCCAAGAGGAAATATGAAAGATCTCTTCCAGTGTGCCCAGACCACCTGGAAGGCAATGAAGGTGTTAGCGTGGTTAAACATTGCATTCAATCGATCAGATATTTTGGAGACCTGTAGTTCCTCTCCAATTGTTTTTTCAGTGATGTCCCTTTTTGCTAAAGCTTTGAGGACGACCCCCAAAACTTGACTACCTCCTAAAAATACAGCTATTGACACACCCCCATTAACCCAAGGCTGCCTCTTCCATACACTAAATGAATCTTTCTCTCAACTAGTACCTAACCAAGATGATTTGCTGATTCTAAAAACTATTTTTCTTTCCCAGGACTGGATCCACCAAAAACACAAATATTTCTTATGTGATGACTTGAGGAACTTACCATTTCTACAAACTTCTATATTTTTTAAATGTATGGGTTGAATAGAAATGAAGGGAAGGAAGAGAAGATTTTATAGATGAGAAATTGAAAATGTAATCATACCACCTATATGTAGGCTAGCTGGAGTCTCATTCTCTCTTTATGTATTTATTTATTTTGAAAAAAAAACATGTTTATGTACAGGTAGTTGTGATTGTGGCTCACATCTTCCTTTGGTTTTACATCCAAGAACGGCTTAAACGCCCTCTATGGGTTGGGGATAGGCTTTCCATCCAGTTTTCTTAAAAATTGGCAAACAGGGTCTTTTATAGTCAGATTCCTAAGACTAAGTCAATCATATTCTTTATGAAAATGGAGCTATAAATCATGAATTGCACGATGCATATCTCCACTAGTGGTGCATCTCAAGAGTCAATATAAGATTATCTAAAGATCCCTTACTCAGACCATCTTTAATGAATTGTATTTTATCTTCACGGTTTACAGATATCATTCCTAAAGAACAACATTTTACATTACAAGTCTATCTGGCACATCTGTGACAGACTTTCAGTCGTTTTGCACGATGTTTCTTTGCAAAAGTGTTTTTACCTATTCCAAGCAGGTATGAAATGAAAGAATTGGAAGACTCACCTGATAATCAGACATTTTCTTCAATTAGCCAGCGAATATCTTCAGGAATTCCATGGTTCATTAACAACCTCAATCTTTCACACCTAACTCGGTAAATATTTGCAATCGCATTTTGAGGCAGAGCAGGAAAATACTTTTTTAATTTTTCAAGAGTGGTGTCTATTTTCAAATGAGAATTGGAGAAGAGATGCAAAGAAAGGAGAAAGAGCAAAGAATTGCATAAATATATACATAGATATCAGTTATCATGGGAAATTGAAAGAACCGACTTAAGAGTCACGGAGTACCGTTATCCGCTATTTGACCGGGGTTGGAGAAAGACTAGCAAAACAAAAGTCACACCAAAAAGAAATACAAAAACAATGTGAGAAAAACAAAATAATCAACCTTTATGTACATGATAATTCAAACTAATGGATTCATTTTCACTAGGAAAATTATCAAAGTAAGCTTTCAAACGATGTCCATTTACCTTAAAAATATTGTTATTCTTTGGATTCTCAATATCAAAGCCCCATAAGGATACACATGTTTTACAATAAATGGACCGCTCCATCTTGATCTTAGCTTTCCAGGAAATAAATGGAGTCTAGAATTATAAAGCAAAACGTTTTGACTAATATCAACTTTTTGATAATTTTCACAAGTTTTGTAGAATGCATGCATGTTCTTGAACATGGCGGGCTAATAAAATCCACATTGTAAGATTTTTGCAGTTATCTTCTTTGATGAGAAATGACTCCCACATGCCTTAGAATGACAAAATTTAATGACATTACTTACCTCATTGTCAGGAATGCATCTTTGAAATATTTAATCAGGATAATATTTGAATAAATAAGGGTCATCCCAATAAAAGTTCTTCACTTCGTTCAAAAATTTTTTTTCATCTTGGGTACTCCAATGAGCTGAAAAATATCATAAAGCAAGAAAATGAACAAAATTAGCAAACCAAGGCATTGGACTAAGAGAAAGTAAGGATTCGTGAGGAAAGTAATCATCGATTGGTGGGATGTCAGATGTCGAATCTATTGTCAATTTTGACAAATGATTTGTGACAACATTGTCGGTGCCTTTCTTATCCTTGATTTCTTCCTAAGAATAAATCATTTGCAATTCTTCAGATTCATCAAACTCAGTTTTACTCAAGGTAGATTCAAATTGATCATAAACTAATTTTTCAATAAGATCTACTTCATGTAAATCATTATCATCTCTAAGTTGCTTGCAAATGTTGAAAATTTTCATCTCCAATGTCATGTTTCCAAATGATAGCTTCATCAGTCCATTCCTACAATTAATCAATGCATTAGAAGTTGTAAGAAATTGACGTCCTAAAATAACAGGAATTAGATTACATGTTTCAACAGGTTGTGTATCCAAGACAATAAAATCCACAGGATAAATGAATTTATCAACTTGTACTAACACATCCTCAACTATTTCTATAGGCACTTTTATAGATCTATCAGCAAGTAAAAGAGTTACAGAAGTTGGTTTTAACTCACCTAGATTGAGACTTTGAAAAACCGAATATGGAAGTAAATTCACACTAGCTCTAAGATCAAGTAAAGCTTTTTCAATTTTATGTTCTCCAATAAAGCATGAAATTGTAGGACAACCAAGGTCTTTATATTTCAAAGCATTATTATTTTGAAGAATAACACTTACTTGTTCGGCTAAAAAAGCTTTCTTTTTCACATTCAATTTTCTCTTCACGGTGCACAAGTCTTTCAAAAATTTAGTATAAGAAGGTACCTGTTTAATAGCATCCAACAAAGGTATATTGATCCTTACTTGTTTGAAAGTTTCAAAGATTTCAGAATTGTAATTGACTTTTCTTTGTTTGGTTATGGCATGAGGAAATGAAAGTGCTGGTAGGGAATCAGTCTTTTCTTTGCAATGTTCAGGTTCAACCCCTTCCTTACCCTCAGAGATTAACTCATCTTCTTTCTCACAAGGTTCAAGAATGGGTTTTTCATAACCTTACCACTGCGGAGAGTAATGACTGATTTGACTTGATCCATATGTTGGCTTCTGGAACTACTTGCATTTGCATTGTATTGCTCCTTTAGATTTTGCTGTGGTTGAGATGGAAACTTACCTTTCTCTTGAAAACTGAGATCAAATGTGAATTTTGCAAGAGCATCTTTTAGATCTGCCATGGTTTGAGCATTTTGAGTGTTGATTGTCTCCTACTTTTCAATGAATGCATGCAATGTTTCCTCAAGATTTGTTCTAGGAGGTGGAGCATAAGGGGGTGCATATTCATGAGAATTTTGAAAATTATGGTGTGCTTGAAACGGTGGTTGTGAAGTTTGTGCATTATTGTTATCACTCTTCCAACTGAAATTTAAGTGATTTCTTCAACCAGGGTTGTATGTTTGTAAGTATAGGTTATGATTGGGCCTTTGGAACTGTTTAAAGCATGGGCTTATTCATGGAGGCATTCCTTGAAAGAAGGCAAAGTTGGACAGTAATTAGTTGAGTGTTCATTGGTTTCACAGATTTGACACACTCTTTTTCAATTGACCATTCTTTTTCAATTCTAGTGCCTCGACTTTTCTAGCTAAAGATGCAAACTTGGCTTGGAGGTCATGATCTTCCCTAAGGTTGTACATTACTCCACTAGATGTATGAGGTTGAGTTTTACTTGGTGCCTCATAAGTGTTTGTAGTGTCCTGATTTTGAGAATTTTCAACTAGCAAGTCTAGGTACTCCATTGTTTCATTAAGGTCTTTTTCTTTAAAAGTTCTATTGCACATCAATTCCACCATTTGTCTATCTTTAGGTGTTAACCCTTGATAAAAATGTAAAGCCAATCTCCATATTTCAAAACCATGATGAGGGCAAGTATTAAGCAAATCTTTATACCTATCCCAACATTGGTAAAATGTTTCTCCTGGCTTTTGATTGAATGTGGTGATTTGTCTTTTGAAAGAGTTTGTTCTATGAGACGGAAAATAATTCTTTAAAAACTGTTGTTGCATTTCATCTAAAGAACGAATGGATCCAAGTCTCAAATTTTGTAACCATGTTTTAGCTTTATCTTTTAATGAAAAAGAAAAAAGCTTTAACCTGATGGTATTCATGCTACAATTTGAGTCATTATAGGTGTTACAGACCTCCTCAAATTCCCTTAAATGCAAGTATGGATTTTCTAAATCTAAGCCATGTAAAAAAGATAAAAGTTGAATAATGTCTAACTTAAAATTAAAATGAGATGCATCAGGAGGAAAAACTATGCATGAGGGTGCACTTGTTCTTGTGGGATTCATGTGGTCTCAAAGTGTTCTAACTCGGTTATTCTCATTATGAAGCGACTGGTTATTTTCTTCGGCCATATTTTTTGAAAATGATGAGGATACCCTACAAAGTCTACCACTTAATGTACATGACCAAACTCTCATGCACGTGTAGGAAGAGAATAAAAGGAAGAAGAAAGCAAAAGCAAAAGAAACAAAACAAAAGAAACAAAGTTAGATACACGAAAAGTGAAAAGAGAAAATAAAATAAATATTATAATTTATACAAGAATTTACCTCCCCAGCAACGGCGCCAAAAACTTGACACAACCAAAAGATTGATGTCTTCTCCCAAGTGCAGGAGTGTCGAAGTAATAAATAACCTGGCAAGACTGGGGTCGAACCACAAGGAGGTTAATTATATAAATTATAAACAACAACAACACCAACAACAACAACATTAATAATAAGTTAAAGAGAGCTTTGGGATGTGATATTGATGTAAGGATTAAACAAGTCAAGGTTAGAGGATTCACTAATGGTATTTCAAACAAGTATAGTATAAACTCTTTTATTACTCAACTGGAAACCACACACAAAGGAGGTTCCAATCGGATTATAAATTGTTAACATGATTACATTAGTTATCTTATTCAAATAATGCTGATACTTGTAAATGTTATCAGGCATTCATGATTATAACTTATGTTAACAACAAATCAAGTTCCTTTCATAGCATAGGTGTCGGTTATACCATACGGTTGGGCTATGAAAGTGCCAAGTATTTGTTGTACCTAAGGTTATACAACATAAATTTAGATTAACCATTTAACAAGCAAAGTATTAAAAGTGAACAAGATAACAAATATAAAACATGTTAGTATCAAATATTAAGGTCCATGTTGAGTTTATATTATACTTATTCTTACATCATTAGTGTAACCTTTTCACCTTGACATGATAAACTTAGCTAAACATAATGAAAGAGAGAAATATGAATAAATAAGGAAAGGAAAGGAAAAGCATAAGCAAGAGATTAATAAAAGCAAAACTTAAGCATTACAAAATATAAAGAGAGAGCAAGAGCATGATCTTGATCTGAAAACCAAGATGCCTAAATATATGGCAAATGCCTCCTTTTATAGGCCAAAATTCGGAACTATTGATTTGTTGACTACTTGTTGAGTGGGTGGCCACATCTTAACTTGGTGACAATCCTTATCTTCTTGTATGCCAAAAACATCATTGGTAACGTCATAATTTAAATAGACTTAAATCATGAAAGTTTTAGGAAATTGTCTCAGCTTTCCAGGAAAATTTTTTTTTGAGGTCATTTGGACTTCTAGAACTCGAGATATGGGCCGAATACTGAACAGTGTCTAGGCTGCAAGACAGATTCAGACTTCTCCGTTGTTGCTACTATTTGGACTTGAAAACGGCCTTTTTAAATCTTGGACTCCCATGAAAGTTTTAGGCCCATGTCTTAGCTTTCCATCCATATATAGCAGACCTAAATCCAAGATCTATAGCTCCAGATATGACCCAATGACCAAACAGTGTTTTAGTTTGGACTGAACCAGCATCTCATTTCTAAGTTTGGCCCTCTCTTTGTCCTTTCAATTTCCGTACTTAAACTCATCAATTAATCCTTTCATTTATATGATAAGCCTGCATTTAAGATGAACATTTACCATAAATTAAAGGTATCTTATGGTATCAGACTTGTTATTATAAAACATGTTTTAATTAAGGAGTTATTGATACTTCAAGTGCAAAATAATGATATAAAACCTTGATAAAAATACACTTTTAAGTACTAATCAGTATGCTAGTTCTTACATGATTTAATTAATCAATTTCTTTATTTAAACTAATAAACATATACATAGTGGAATAAGGTGTTACCACTATAGGTGTGAGTAAGTTGATTGGGCTACCCTCGAATTATATTAGAGTTCAATATATGAGATAGAGGTTTATACAAAAAGGCGAGAAAATAAATCCATCAACTATTCCATTTTGCATTACTTTACATGGAAGTTATTTTATATTGTTCCTAAACTTAGTTAGTATTTGGCTTACTTGTGTGTTTAGCCAATACCTTTGCTTTTTTATATTGTGGTTGGTCACTTCTTTCAGATTTCATTATCATCTTTGCAATGACCTTTTTCATCTCCCTATCAATTTTCTTAGAATTGTTTCTCTTGATTTATTTAAAATCTAAAGTAACCTTCTAGATGGATGAAAATGTTGTTTGACTTTGTATTTTCTCTACCTTTTCTTCCAAGACGGGCTTTTACTATATAGTTAGCTTGTTCTTAGTAGAAATTGAAAGTTATACAATGTTGCTAACCTATTTTTGTACAAGTCTGGGCTTAATTCTAACTAACACTAATCATTTATATGGTTGAACATTCACTCCATGTTTTAGCAATCTAATAGGTGTTTTATTATTGACTAAGACATTTGTATTTTAAGCTATTATCACCAATTCTTTCAATATGGTGTATGATTTAACATCATCATTTATTATCGGTGTATTTAGATGTTGCATTCTTTTAAATTATATCTTACTTAATCAACCTTGTTTTCATCTTTTTTTATAGATCTTAAAGATGCCCATGATTATTAACCATTTTATTATCCTCATTAATGAGTTTGGATTACTTCTTTTATGGCTTGTTCTTATACCATTCATACATAATAGACCTTTTAGGCCTAAAATTCTTGGCCTTTTTGTTGCGATGTAATGGTCACATAAATTAATTACCCTAACTTAAATAAATAAGATAGTATAGAGCAAGTAATGGGTCGATCTCACGAGAAAGTTTTGGTTAGGTTTTTATGCTAGATGATATGAAATTTTAGGGGGGGGTTTGAAATTATCTAGGTTATACTATGGTAAACAGAATAAAAGAATCAAGCTAAATTAAATAAATCAGAAAATTATCAAGAGAAAAAACATTGGTCTCAAGTAAACATCTACCTACCTATGAAAATCAGAACTGATCATTGAAACGATACATCAACTTATACTTTGAATATTTATCTTTTCTTAACATTAGTTAGTTAATCGATCTGCAGTGTAACTAACCTGAACCATTAAACAACCACAGTGTCCACATTAGTAGTTTAATTCAATGACAACCTTAAGAACTAGATAATTTGATTAATCTATACAACATAATTTTCTGCAGTACATGTTTGATTTGATTGAATGTTTTTCCTAAGATTAATAGGATAGATCTGTAACAATTATTAAACTCAATTGCTTCACAAGTTTATATATCATAACTCAGTTTTGATAGCAAACTTAGTAATAGATTGATTAAAATAATAATTTAGAGTCCGCTCTAACAATCAAACTAAACAATCATAGGAAATAAGCGTAGGAAAATAAACATACTTATTATATAAACTAAGAAGTAAAGGTAAAATAGATCTCATAGTTTTTGAAATCTGAAGGTTTATGTGTCCTTGCAACCAAGAAAAAAGAACTTAGCCTTGTATGTCTATTGAGAAACTAATCAAGAGAAAAGATGAATACATGATTTCAGGAATAGGAGGAAAGAGTGAGTTTTTCTTCTATTTTTAGTCGCCCCCCTTTTCCTTTCTCTCTTTCTTTTTAGTTGATAGGAAACTTCAATCCCTCTTTCCTACAAAATAGTCCTTTTCTAAATAGACAAAGTACATTTAAGTAGTGCAATATCTATTTTTCTAAAAAAAAAGAAATAGTCTTGCATAAAATTTTTAAGCTTTGACTTTGGACTTAGAGGAGTTAAATTGCCCAAATATACACTTATATGTCGGTTTGGATGCTTTGGGAAGTAAATTGGACTTGTTTCTTCACAAAACCTGTCTACTAGCAGAATTCATGTGTCATCTTAGAAAAATCATATCTCTTTTATATGAGCTTGTTTTCTACTGCAATTTGGTAGGCATCCATATATATATATAGTTCTTTAAGTCAGGAATCCAAAAAATTTAGGTTTGCATTCGAGTGGACATCTTTAGCTCAAGGTATTCTAGTCGAAATGGTCTTAGGTCAATACTGGCAGAATACAAGATTTTTCTTTGAATGCTGTGATTTCCATACTCTTTCTCTTTTTATTTTTCTTTCCATATATATATATAGAGTAAGGTGTGGATGTTAGCTTTTTAATTTTATTGGAATCACTTTATTTTGACCTCTAGAGCTCAAACTCTGCATAAAACATTGATTAGAGGTCAAATATGCAAATGTTCGACACGAGTTGGAACATGGTTTGAATTATCTCCAATTTACCTCTTTTTAAATCTTACATCCAAAAGTACCTTCAAAATATAAAACAAATAATATCACGACATTTTATATATAAAATATAAGCAAAATACTAGGCAAATGTGGGTAAAACTATCAAATAATATGGTTGCATCAAATACCCCAACACTTAGCTATTGCTCGTCCTCGAGAAAGGAGAGATAAAATCTAACTTAAGTTAAATAATTAATCTTAATCTCCCATCAATGTCCAATAGTACATATATTATAAACAAGAATACAGTGATAGGTCATAAATTTTCATGAATTTATTTACATGCGAACTTTAAAAATCAATTAATCATTGGGATTTAAATGAAATCTATGTCATGCCAAAGTGATAGGTCATCTTATTGATATACACTTTGACACTCACGTGTTTAGGGCTTATGTGTTTAAATCTCTCATATTCAATCAATGAATATGTTATACCATAAGTTTGCTCTTCAATCTAATCTCTATTACTAAAATATTACAAGCACTGCATGAATCAAAATGTCTTATTTTTTTGTTGTAATTAGGCTAAGGTTAAGGTGAGGTAAAAGAAAGGAAAAGAAAACGGCTAAAACTAAAGGAAGTAGAGCATTCTATAAAAAATGATTTTTAAAACAAGATATCTCATCAAAGCACATAAATTTTTCATCTTTAAGCACCAATACTTAACTTCTTTTGATTTCAAGCTCCATCAACATAAAATTTTAAGAACACAATGGAACACTTTTCTTTTTCTTTTTCTTTTTTTGAATGGTCTACCTTTGGCAACTTTGCCTATTCTTTTCATCAAGTATCACTCTTTTTTTTCATATAATTTCCAATCATAATCCTATGAGATATCAACAAGTATATGCTCTACTAATTCTTTGCCAGGAGAAAAGGAAAACATATAAAAAGTTAAAGCTTGCAACATGGGTAAAACAAAGAAAAGATAAACAAGCTCAAAAGGGCTCACTAAGGATAATATGTTTTAGGTTGGCTTTATGGCTCAAGTGGTTAAAATTCCTAATACCTTTATCATCTTCATATACACATGTAATGTGAATGTAATCTCAACAAGATATGAAGCAGGTTCTAGAGATATATATCATTGAAAGAATGCACAATCAAAGAATATAATGTTGAAGGCTCAAAAGCTTATATTGGTACACATTGTAAAGTCAACATGGTATATTTTCAAAATCAATCCCTAAACAAATTAAACTTTAAACTTGCATGCACACTCATTCATTTGATTTATATTTTTATCTATCTCAACTAATTCTCATACATAATACTCATATTCTCATAAACCAATGGGAGTTCAAAAGATAAAACTTAGACTTTTTTAATTAAAAAAACAACAAAGAAAACCAAAATTCTCCCATTACCCCCACACTTTAAACACAACATTGTTCTCAGTGTTGAAATAAAAGAAAATGAATATAAGAGAATGACAAAAATAAAGTAAAAGGTGAAAAATAAAAGATAAGGGAAAAAGAAATCAAATCTGATTTTTTTTGTGGGGTTGCCTCCTAGTAAGTGCTTTTGTTTTATGTCATTGGATCGACACATTGCATGCTCATGCTTCATATATTAGTTCAGCTAACTCCATGGAAGCAGTGAGGTCTATCATCCAACCTTTATAGAAAGTTTCCAATCGATGCCTATTGACCTTAAGAACTTTATTTGTTTCTAAACTTGTAATTTCAACTGTACCATAAGGAAAAACATTAGAAACAACAAATGGTCCAATCCAACGAGAGCACAACTTTCCAGGAAAAAGTTTCAAACGTGAATGATAAAGAAGGATTTTGTCTTCAACATGAAACTCTTTTCTTGTAATCATTCGGTCATGAAGACTCTTGGTCTTTTCTTTGTAAATTCTTGTATTCTAATAAGCATCATTTTGTATCTCTTCTAACTCTTGCAATTGCAACTTCCTTGCAATCCTAACAACATCATAATCCAAGTTACATTATTTAATGGCCTAAAAAGCTTTGTGTTCAAGCTCCACTGGTAGATGACATGCTTTCTCGTAAATCATCCTATAAGGTGACATTCTTATAGGTGATTTATAAGTAGTCCGATAAGCCCAAAGTGCATCACCAAGTCGCAGATTCTAATCTTGCCGGTTAGGTTGCACTGTCTTCTCCAAAATGGACTTAATTTCTCAATTTGAAATTTCAACTTGGCCATATGTTTAAGGATGATAGGCTGTGGAAGTCCGATGAGTCATATGGTATTTGCGTAGTAATGTTTCCTTTGAACGATTGCAAAAATAAGTGCCACAATCACTAATGATAGCTTTGAGGATTCCAAACCTGTCAAATATGTGAGTCCTGATAAAATCTAAAACAACCATAGCATCGTTAGTTCGTATGGCTTTCACCTTAATCCATTTAGACACATAATTAACAACAATAAGGATATAAAGATTACCAAAAAAAAAAGAAGGAAATGGACCCATAAAATTAATACCCCAAAAATTAAAAATTTCACTTACAGGAATATTCGTTTAAGGCATTTAGTTCTTATGAGTGATATTACTTGTTCTTTGGTATTTTTCACATGATATTTGCAAAAGTGATATGCATCCTTAAAAATAAAAGGCTAGTAGAGACCACTTTCAAGTACCTTGTGGGTTGTTCTTTTTTCTCCAAAATACCTACCATAATAATGAGAATGACAAAAACTGAGAATGAAATGAAATTCATCTTATGGTACACATCTTCTGACTATTTAATTCGCTTAAAATTTTCACATGTAAGGAGTGTCCCAAAAATAATATTTAGCATTAACTCATAACTTGTCTTTTTGGGATTTAAACAAACCTTGAGGCAATTCTTTGGTGACTAGATAGTTCACCAAATCAGCATATCATGGTCTTGTAGAGGAATGTAACACTTATAACTACTCGTCAGGGAATGTCTCTCTTATTGTTTTGGTTTGTATATCATTGGTCCATAGTCGGCTCAAGTGACCAGCTACGTGGTTTTCAACACCCTTTTTTCTTTGATCTCAAGATCAAATTCTTATAGAAGCAAGATCCACATAATCTATCTTGGTTTGGACTCTTTTTTTTTCAAAAGATACCTCAAAGTTGCATGGTCAGTAAAAACAACTTTTGAACCAAGTAAATAGGACCTAAATTTTTCTAGAGCAAATACCACTAGAAAAAGGTTCTTTTTTAATTGTATGGTAATTGCATTGTGCTTTGTCCAATATACGGGAAGCATATGTAATAACATGCAAATTCTTCCTTATTTTTTGCCCTATTACAGCCCTTACCACGTAGTCATTCGCATCGTATATTATCTTAAAAGGTTCATCCTAATTTGGTGGTTGCATGATAGGATCAGATGTGACACGCCTCTTAAGCTTATCATAGGCATCTTTACATGCTTGATGAAACACAAAATCCACTTCTTTGGTTAATAATTTGTACAAGAGTGTTGTAATCTTTGAGAAATCTTTGATAAAGTGTCGATAGAAACTTGCATGGCCAAAAAAAAAACAAGCCTCCCTCATGCATGAGGGGTAAGGCAATGATAAAATAACATCTATTTTAGCTTTATTAACCTATAATCCACGTGAAGACACAATATGTCCAAGAACTATTCCTTGTTTTATAATAAAATAACACTTCTCATAGTTCAAGACAAGTTTAGTTTTTATGCATCTTCTCAAAACAAAAGATAAATTTTCTAAACACTTATCAAAAGAATCACCATGCACCATGAAATCATCCATGAAAATCTCAATTATTCTTTCAACATAGTTAGAAAAAATACTCATCATGCATCTTTGAAAAGTTGCGGGTGCATTATAGAGACTAAAGGGCATTTTCTATATGCATATGTACCAAATGGACATGTAAATATAGTCTTTTCTTGATTTTTAGGATTAATAAGAATTTGATTATATCCATTATATCCATCAAAAAAACAATAAAAAGACTTACATGCTAGACATTCAAGCATTTGGTCTATGAATGGTAATGAAAAGTGATCTTTGTGTGTATAAAGATTTAGCTTTCTATAATCAACACTCATTCTCCAACCATTCGAGATTCGAGTAGGAATGAGTTCAATATTTTTTTACCAACATGATTCGAGTCTTTTTGGGTACCATATGGATTGGTGCCACCAGTTACTATCCATGATGAGGTAAATGACTTTTGCATCCAATAATTTCAAAATTGTAGCTTCACTACCTCTATTATAGGTGGATTCAACCTTCTTTGCATTTGTCTTGTTGGTTTTGCATTGTCCTCTAATAATATGTAATGCATACACTTCGAGGGACTAATGCCCTTGATGTCAGCTAAAGTCCATCTAATGACTGTTTTGTGATCGCACAACCATTTCCCAAGTTTTTCCTCTTATGCACTTATCAAACCTTTTGCTATGATAATGGGGAGTGTATTGTTGTCGCCAATGAATACATACTTTACATTATCAGGCAAAGGTTTCAATTCTAACTCGGGTGCCTGGAAAAGAAAGGCAAAAACTTTTTATGTGAAAGTACTAAATCAACAAAGACATTACCATAGTGGGGCAGTTTGTAAAGGTTGCAAAGCCAAGGCTGATTCTTGCATGTTTTAGGGAACATAGATGTTCATCTCCATCTTCTCTATCTCAGTAAAATCACAGCTATAACTTAAAGTCACACTTAATCCGTCCTCGCACTCAAAATCAAAAACTTGTTTCACACACTTATCAATTTGGTCATAGTATTGATAGAATAAACTATTATAAGGATATTTCATTGCATTATGAAAATTAAATTCAATTACTTCATCTCCTACTTTCACTAGCTGTACATTTCCACAAGCCAAAGAATGAACAAGACAAGTAAGATTATTAACTTTATTCTCAAGGTTAGCAATACTTACCTCATTTACTCATTTGCTTGTGAAGTCTCCACACATGCCAAATTATTTTGAATTGGCTGCCATATTTGAGATCAATTGGCATATAGCCTAAGGTGTTTTATATACCAATGCCACTTCACTTGCGACATCAATGATACTGCGGTCAGTAGGCATCAATCCTTCATAAAAGCATTGAATGAGCAGTTGATAGAGTATTTGATGATGAGAGCATTGAATGCACAGTTACTCAAATCTTTCTCAATACTCGTGGAGTGTTTTCCCGTGAGATTTTCGAATCCCACATATTTCTTTCCTTATATTGGCAACTCGAGAGGATGGGAAATATTTTTCAAGGAAAATCTTCTTCATGCAATTTCAAGTTCCAATGGAATCGGGGAGAATGAAGAAAAGTCATGCTTTTGCTACCCTTTTTAAAGAGAGGAAAAGCTTTCAACTGAACTTGTTATTCATCAACTCTATGCAGTTCCATGTCAACGCAAACCATATGGAACTTCTTGAGATGGTTATGAGGGTCTTCTATTGTAAGTCCATTAAATATTGGCAGTAGGTGTATAAACTAAGACTAGAGCTCAAAGTTGGCATTATTGTCGATGTTTATGCATAATGATTGATTCTCCATGTTGGGAGCAGCGAGCTCCTTGAGTGTTTGTTGTCGTGCAACAACTATGGTGTTGATGCGAGCTTCCTTTCGTAACCTGCGTTAAGTGTTTTCCAGTTCAAGATCTACCTGCACTTGTCTTTGGTTAGTAGATCGGGTTACTGGCATAAATAGTCAAGAAAACTAAAAAAAAATCAACCACGTAAGAGATTTAAAGTAGTGAAAATGAATGAAAATCCAACGCTAAAACACAAAAACTGCCTAAAAACCCTAGAAAACAGCGGAATTTGGTCTCCATAGAGTGCGGCTAGAGGCCAAAGGGCACTAATCTTGTTTAGAACATCATTTTCCTTCGTGAAACAAAATGCCGAGGTCTAATTCCACTAAAATTTTTGTTTTGAATAGTACTTAAACAGTTCCGCAACTCTCTTTTTGTTTTTTGTTTCTTTTTTTAACAAATAAATAACAATCACAACACAATAATCAACTAAAATCACTTCCCCAACAACGATACCAAAATATGTTACGATGTCATGGTCACATAAATTAATTACCCTAACTTAAATAAATAAGATAGTATAGAGCAAGTAAGGGGTTGATCCCATGAGGAAGGTTTAGTTAGGTTTTTATGCTAGATGATATGAAATTAGGTGGGGTTTGAAGTTATCTAGGCTATGTTAAGATAAACAAAATAAAGCAATCAAGCTAAATTAAATAAAGAGAAAAATTATAAAGAGAAAAAAACTTTGGTCTCAAGAAAACATCCACCTATAAAAATCAGAACTGATCATTGAAACAATACGTCAACTTATACTCTGAATATTTATCTTTTCTTAATATTAGTTAGTTAACTAATTTGCAATGTAACCAACCCTAACTATTAAACAACCACAGTGTTCACACCAATAGTTTAATTCAACGGTAGCCTTAAAAACTAGATAAGTTAATTAATCTAGACAACATAACTGTCCACAATACATGTTTAATTTAATCGAATGTTTTTTCTAAGCTTAATAACATAGATTCACCATAATTATTAAACTCAGTTGCTCTACAAGTTTATATATCACAACTCCGGTTTTGATAGCAAACTTAGCAATAGATTGGTTATAATAATAATGTAGAGTTTGCTGTATCAATCAAACTAAACAATCATAGGAAATAAGTATAGGAAAACAAACATACTCATCATATAAACTGGGAAGAAAGGTAAAATAGATCTCACAATTCTTGAAATCTGAATGTTTTTGTGTCCTGCAACCAAGAAAAAAAAAACTTAGCCTTGCATGTCTATTGAGAAACTAATCAAGCTAAAAGATGAATACATGATTTCAGGTATAGAAGGAAAGGGTGATTTGTTTTCTCTTCCAGGTCGCCCCCCTATTCCTTTCTATCTTTTTTTTTTTATTTAATAGGAAACTCGAGTCTCTCTTTCCTACAAAATAGTCCTTTCCAAAGTAGACAATTTACATTTAAGTAGTGCAATAACTATTTTCCTAAAAAAGGAGAAATAGTTTTGGATAAAATTTTCAAGCTTTGAATTTTGATTTAGATATTGGTTTGGATGCTTTGGCAAGTAAATTGGACTAGTTTCTTCACAAAACCTGTTTCTTCATGTGTCATCTTAGAAAAATCATATCTCTCTCATATCAGCTCTCTGTTTACTTAAATTTGGTAGGCCGATAGGTCTTCAAGTCAGCAATCCAGTAAAATTGAGTTTGAATCAAATGGATTTCTATAGCTCAAGATATTCAAGTTGGAATGGCTGAAGGTCAACACTAGCAAAATGCGAGATTTGTCTTTAAAGGCTGTGATTTCCATACTCTTTCTCTTTTTATTTTTCTTGGCATATATGTATAGAAAGGTATGGATGTTAGCTTTCAATGTCACTAGAATCACTTCATTTTTACCTCTAGATCTCAAGCTTTACACAAAATATCGATTGGAGGTCAAATCTGCCAATGTTCGACACGGGTTGGAACATAGTCTGAATTATCTCCAATTTATGTCTTTTTGAATCTTACATCCAAAAGTGCCTTCAAAACAAAAAAATAAAGAATATTAAGGCATTTTATATATATAACATAAGCAAAATACTAGGCAAATATGGGTAAAACTATTAAATAATATGGTTTCATCACTTTTTAATGTGTGCCAAATTGTTTAGCTTTGCCCCCTAAATCTTCCCCTATAACTAGAATTATATGACAAGTAGGGCATTTGTATACATTACAAGGAGGCTTCTCAAGATATTTTAGCTCCAAGTTATTAATGTTACTATAATTAATATACTTATTTCAAGTAGCAACATCAATGACCAGTTCCAATTTTTATCTTGGTTGATCATGCCTTGTTTGCTATAATTCTCCTTTAACAATAAGCCTTTATGTCTCAAGAGTAATCACTAATATTGTTATCTCTTAGGGAATGAGTCATTAGCCACCTTCATTTTCATCTCGAAGAAGCAAATCCAACCTGTTTTTAATGTCTTTTTTATATGGTTTCAAAAAATAACATAACCTTTAGTATCATGTCTTCATAATTAAGTTTTTTCCATCCCAATATAATCTTTTGCTTTATTTTTCAGTAGTAGGGATTGTGATTTTCTAAGAGCTTGACATGTCTTTCTCATATCAATTAATTAAATATCTACTTTACTATTTTGATGTGACCAGGTACCTTCTTTTTCATTAATGGATGTAGTCATTTTTTCTTCTTTACTAGTAGGCTTGTTAACATCTTTTAGATTCCTTAATGTATCAATATCAACTAGTTGAAACTCTTTTGAGTTCTACAACTGATATTACCTGTTGTTGAATTTCTTTAAACTCTTCATTACAGTCAAAATCAATCATTGAATGTGCAATCTTAACCTCATTCAAATAGTCAACCAGGTAAATTCCTCTAAGTGCTTTGTTTTTTCTTATTTTGCTAATTTTTTTATATCAAGCATCATCATCTGTAAGGGTTATAGATATTTGAATCCTTGGTTCCTACAAATTATTTTTTGATATTCCATTGCATTCTTTCTAGAATTAGTTTTATGCGCTCATGCTCTATTATAACTATATTGCATTTGGTTTTTAGAGTTTAAAATGAAGATAATAGCTTTTTATAGACTTTTTTGGGTATTGTATTATTTTGTCCAAGTTGGTTAGTGTTACTTTTGGTTCTACTATATAAAAGTGCTCATAAAAATAAGTCTCCATCTCTTCCTACCTATTGATGGAGATGGGTGGTAGTGTAGAGAACTAGTAAAACACATTATTAGTTAGTGATAAACCAAATAAATTGGTTACATAGAGGGGATAACATCACCTTTACCACACTAATTAGTGAACTTGCCAATGTTTTTCCTTGTTGATCGATTGCCCTTCCTAAGAAACTACTTCAAAAAAGCTATTTTTATTCCTTTAGGAATTTGATGTAACCTATCAATTCATTTGAAGGCATGGATGATTATATGAGGGCATGATTGTAAGCCCAATATCTAGTCTCGTCTTCCTTTAAGTGTTGGGCTAATTCAAACTAATCAATTATTCTCCTTACTTGTTTATTAACATTTGAGGCCTAGTGAATAAGAGGATTGAGTTTGCCTTTTTGAAAGGCAGTCTATGAGGCATTTAACTATCTAGTTACAAGTTGTTACTATTATAGATAAGACTATTGGGCTTTGTAATTGACATGAGGTTATAAACTTATAGGGTAGGTGAGCCCATTAGGAGTGATCATGCTTGTATTAAGTTAAGCTTGTTGTGGTATCAAATATGTGGGCATATGGTATCTAGTATGAGGCTAAAAAGCTCTAAATATTTCTATTAGAATCTTCGTTATTGTAGAATATCCACCAATAAAGTTGGTCATTGATGCAACTTATGCATATAAATAGGTTGAGGTGTAGTATGAGGTTATCAATACAAGATGCTAGATGGTCTCCTCCCTAAAATACCACTTTAAATCAACTATTTTTATTCATCTATAAATTGGATGTAACCTATCAATCCATTCAGCATGTGGATGATTATTTATGGGCATGGTTGTATGCCTAATATATAATCTCATTTCCTTTAAGTGTTCATCTAATTTAACCCAATCAGTGTTTTTCTTACTTGTTGATCAAAAGTAGGTGCCTAGTGTATAAGAGGATAAAGATTGCCTAATTGAAAGGTAGTATGTGAGGCATTTAACTAGTTAGTTACAAGTTGTTGCTATTATGTATAAGGTTATTAGGCATGTAATTAGCATGAGGTTATAAACTTACGGGGTAGGCGGTCCATTAGAAGCGATCATTTTTATATTAGAATGAGCTTATTGTGGTACCTAATAAATGGACACATGGTATCTATTATGACGTTGAGAAGCTCTAAATATTTCTATTAGAGTGTTTGTTACTGTAAAATATCCACCAATAAAGTTGGTCATCAATAAAACCTATGTTGCTACTGCCACAGATGGAAAATGAAGTAGCTAGAGGTGTCGAGTTGGGTTGTTGTGGTTTGTGTTGAGGAGCAGCTAATGTTTGGAGAAGCTTATGATGGTTGATTTGGTATAACTGGTTGCTATTGGTCTTTTTGTTACAATGGTAGTCTACTAGCTTGATTGGAGAGAGGGTAAAGGGTTGTTGTTGGTTGATGAATCAATTGTGGGTCTTGTTCTCGGCACCGGTTGAATGAACAAGGAAGAAAGACTATTAGATGGGGACTAATATGGGTTGGTAGAGGAGTTTCAAGTTATTGATGGAGAGAATGAAGGGAAGGAAGGTTGTGGTGGTTGCCAAGTTACTAGAAACTTTCTCATTGCTATCATTGGGGCTTATTGTGGTGAAGGATTGATTTTCTCAAAGAGTTGGCATTGTGGCTAGGGGTAATGTTGTTGTGGATTGGTTTTCTTATGGTGTTGTAATGATAGGGTTTTCGGTGTGTCTTTATGGTGAGAGAAAAAAATGTGTATGAGCTAGAGAAAAGTGTGGTAAAATGGTGTTTTGAGAGAAGATAGAGAAAGACACTGGATAATAGTGGAGAGAAAGTTGAAGGTTGTCCTTATTCTATTAACAAAACAAAGTCGATCTTGGTGTCAACAAATTTCTTTAATGAGAATAGTTTCATCTAGGTGTTTTTTTTTTTCTTAATCTTGCTAAAAAAAAAAGTAGATCGGGCTTCTGAAAGTTTTTTGAATTCAGATTGATTTTTGTTTTTTTTTTTTACCAATTTTTGGCTAATTTTATACTATGAATATGTTTGTTGAGATCTCTAGGAAGTTTCTTGGTTGTTTTCAAGTAAAACATAGCTGAAATGAGTGTTTTTGTCCAAAAAAAAGTTAGAAACGTGATTTTCCATTCATTAGAGGTGGCAATTTTGAACTAGCACATGTGTCTGGGCCTAGACTCCTAGACTCTTTTTTTAATGCTCTTTTTTACTCTTTTTTTCTACTTGAATTTAATTTAAATAAAATTATTTTTAAATATGTGTTTGAGTGGAATTATGATAATTTATTTATGATATTAGTATGCGCTCTTTTTGTGATGTTGTTCATGAATTTATTTATTTATTTATCTCAAAAATTAATCAAAATTAATTACAATTGAATAAATATTATTATATTTGAGATATTAGTTCATTAGATATAGTAGAATGAACATTTATTTTCTAATGAGATCCTTGTCTTTTTATGATGTTAGCAATTATTTTTTTTAATAATCTATGAAAATAAAGATCAAGTTAGTATAGTAATCACAAATATATTTAGTTGAGTTTCTTTCATTTTCTGGTTGATGAACTATGCTTCTTATCAAAATATTTTTTTTTAATTGGTATTCTATATGAAGCATAAAAAACATTTTGAAAAAACATTATATTTTTTTCTTGAATTATCTTATTTGTTGTCTTTTTTGTCAATATTTTTTTTATAATTTGATAGTTAGTTAAAAAATAGTATTCGACAAGGTTCCTATTACACCACGTGAGCGGTATAGCATTCTTTTCTTTTCTAATTGGTTTTCCTCTTTTGCAGGTTTAACGGGGCATTTTTTTGCTAAATGAACTTGATTAAAAAAACATGTTATTAAATTTTATAAAGTTCATGGGCCTGTTGACGAGTATGACAAGTTTAATTTTTTTTGTTTTTTTAATTTATTTTTTCAATTTCATCTTTTAATATTAAATTGATTGAGAATTGAGTTTTATAATTTGTTACATTTTGTTTTTTGAAGTCTTAAAAAAAATAAGTATAAAGCTCAAAGATGTGGGGGAAATATTGTTTCCACACACCCATTAGCACAATGAATTACAATAGTAGTTCACAATTTTGTTTTTCATTTTGACCCCTTTTTTTCCTTTGGTTTTTTATTTTCTTTTTATTTAGCCTTTATATAATGTGTTTATGGGGATTTAGAGTTGATAATTTATTTAAATTTGTTTTTTATATGAATATCATAGTATTAAAAAAACATCTTAGTATCATGGTATGGTCTGTTTTTATAACATTTTAGTAAATAAAAAATAATTTTAAAAAAACTAGGTTATTAAATTTTTTGGAGTCAATGACCCAAAAAATAATTTTAAATTTTTATAGGGATTTAGAATTGCAAGTTTTGTGAGGTAACCTTGGTTGCCCTGGTTTGTAGGTTTTACAGGATATTTTTTTTTTAATAGAACTCGATTATATGATCATCTATTTTTCTTTTTATCATATAATTAAAAAACATAGTTATGGAAAAAAACATGTTATTAAATTTTAGAAAGTTGATGGTCCTATTGACGTGCATGACAAGTTTAACTATTTTCTTTAAAAAAAATTATTTTTTTCAATTTTATCCTTCAATATTGAACTAATTGAGAATTGAGTTTTATAATTTATTTTGTTTTACTTTTTATAAGGTTATCATAGTCTTAAAAAAAAGTCTCAGTATTGGTTTGATGCTCATTTTTGTGATCGTCTATTTTTGTTATCATATTGTTAAATAAACAATTGTTTAAAAAAACAAGTTATTAATCTCAATGAAGTCTATTATCCGGTTTGCGGGTTTGACATGGTGACCTAGGTTACCTAATTCACTGGTTTAAGAGGTTTCCCCATCAAACCTGACTTTTTTTTTGTTTCTGGTCTTTTAATTTTTGTGATTGTTTTTTTTATTTCACTCTTCTTTAATATTGGATTGGTTGAGAAATGAAATTCATGGTTTATTTTTTTTTACTTTTTATAGGGTTATCATGATCTCATATAAATATCTTTTTAGGGTTGGTGCTCGATTTAACAAAAATTAAGATATCTTGTTTGAAATATCATTTTTCAGAATGTTCTACTTTCTTTGGTTTGAACCTTTTCTTTTAATCTCTTTTACCTCACCTTAACCTTAGCCCCATTACAACCAGAAAATAAGATTTTGATTCATGCATTGTTTGTAATATGTTAGTAATGGAGATGAGATTGAAGAGCAAGCTTATGGTAGAACATATTCATTGATTGAATTTGAGAGATTTAAACACATAAGCCTTAAACACGTGAGTGTTGGAGTGTATATCAATGAGAGAACCTATCACTTTGGCATGACATAGATTTCATTTAAATCCCAACGATTAATTGAGTTTTGAAGTTTGCATGTAAATAAATTCATGAAAATTTATACTCTTTATCTTTCTTAATTGTGTTTTGTTTATAATGCATATATTCTTGGATATTGATGGGAGATTAGAAGATTAGTCATAGTGATTTCATTTAATTTAACTTCAATTTGATTTTACCTATCCTTTCTCGAGGACGAGCAAGAGCTAAGTGTGGGGGTATTTGATGCAACCATATTATTCAATAGTTTCACCCACATTTAACTAGTGTTTTGCCTATGTTTTATATATAAAATGCCTTGATATTCTTTGTTTTATGTTTTGAAGGCACTTTTGGATGAAAGATGCAAAAAGGAGTAAATTGGAGATAATTGGCAGATTTGACCTTC
>Ga0325405_1001582_pt1 | contig 23209 bp, 10 predicted proteins | sample PopdelMetagenome_21_FD_205663 | JGI IMG/M metagenome (GOLD analysis project Ga0325405, IMG submission 205663) | Populus deltoides microbial communities from Bellville, Georgia, United States - Xylem-Control-R2 | ecosystem: Host-associated > Plants > Phyllosphere > Stem > Wood/Secondary xylem...
AACAAAAAAGAGTTCGAAAAATGTTTCTTGTATTTTGTTTCTTTTGAATCTTAATTTATTAGCAATATATGCATAGAATTAAGAGGGTATCGTCATTACTGAAGAAATATTGGAATGGGATATTTTGATGCCTGAAAGTGAACATTTACCCCTATAAATAGTTTTATTTGTGTTTGTTAAATATTCTAGATATATATATATATATATATATATATATTAACTATTTTAGATATTTATTAAGTTATTTATCTTTAAAAAATCTATATAAAAATAATTTTATTTTTCTAGACTTCAAATCTGTCATGGCTCATCTTTTTAGAATTTATGTCTAGACAATACAAAACTCAACATAAATCTTCCACAACACAAGACTTAAACAAGGCTAAGTCTAGAGAATATCTTTTATTCTCTCTCTACAAAGAATCATCTCACTTTTCCCGAGAATATCTTTTATTCTCTCTCTAGATCGACGCATCTCACTTTTTTCATTATCTGTACAAATATTATATTGACTTAAGTATCATAGTGTTTTTTTTGCAGGTGTTGTCAGGCTCACCAAGTCCTTTGAATCCAGCTTTATTAGCCCATGAAAAGCACCTTTAATCTTTCTTCTAAGGATTTTCTAGCCTTATTATTGGAGTTGTTTATGGAAATCGAACAAAAAGTCAATTTATTCCTATTTCCCAAAAACTCTTTTCATGATTTATGAAACCTCAACGTATTGATAGCTATGCCAGTGACTATGTCTATGGTTACACCAACGACTATGTCCCATATATGTGGCTATGCCAGCGGTTACGCCCACAACTACATCTACATAGCTATGCCATTGACTATAAACGATAACACCCACAACGACGCCCAAGCTCACAGCTACACTCCATGGCTATACGTTAAGGCTATGCCTACAAATTACTATTATGACAGCTTATACACATAGAAGGTGTCACTGGAACTTGAGGGCTCTGACGATACATAAAATGTAACATTATCCATTGCAAGTATTTTCTTCTCCTTTCTTGGTAAGTCAAGTCTTCCAAACATATTTGTTTATAAAACCTGAGGGATCTGATGATACATGAAAAAACTATGTAAGTGTTTTATACAATATACAAATCTCCATAAATATCTTTATAAATACCCTAAATATTTAAATTAAATATCTTAAATATTTACTTTTAAAAAATCTATATAAATTGAGCTTTATCTTTTTAAATTCTATATCTGTAGAAAAAACAGAACTCAACACAAATTTAATACAGAACTTAAAAAAAAATTGAGTCCCAAGAGAATACCACTTATTCTCTTTCTGGATACAAATACAATTCTTTCTCCGTCATCTATACATATATTATACTGGCTTAAAAATTCAAAGTGTTTTTCTAACAAGAGTCATCGCCCCCACCAAGTTCTCCGAGTACACTTTTATCTGTCAATGAAAAGCACCTCCATTCTTTCTCTCCAAGATTTTTTCCAGCCTCGTCACGAAGCTTTACACTTCTCTCTTATCAGGTTGGCTCATAGCTTACTTATTTTTATGCAGTTTAGAATCACACTCTAAATGGAAAGATATTCGAGAAGCTAACGCGAGCATTGAGATGTGGAAAAGGAAAAGACTTGTAAAAGAACGAGATGATTTCACTTCTCGTCCGTCCATGGGATCAGATCTGTAAAGTTACAAAAATGCTTAGCAAGGAATTGTGAATCGCGGCCAACATCAAGAGTAGGATGAGCAGCAAGTTTGCACAGGATGCGATTACTTGCCTACAGAAGCTAAAACTTTACACCGAGGTTCCCACCAATGGACTGGTACTTGACTCTGGATCGGCTGTATGATGATGGAAAAGATAAGCAGTTTACTCTTTCCTTTGCACCTTTTAAGCCTATCCGTCAGTCTCTCTTTCTCCGTGACAAGAAGTTTCATGCAGAAGCATTGCATGAGCTCCTGGTCTGATGGAAAGTTTGGATTTATTGTTATTTATGTGGGACTCTCTTAGGGACATTAAGTGGCAACAGCAGAGAGGTACTTAGCAAGTTAACTGTTGATCTCCCATAGAAACATGGGGTGGTCAATCAGCTCTCCGCTTTGATCGTCGACGGACAGAAAGCCGCCACTACTATGTTAATTAGGAAGGCAGCAGAACTTTCTATAAAGCATTTTATATATAGATCCTTCAGGTGAAAGCACAACAAGACAGCACCGGGTATAAGGAGACAGAAAATAGATTGATTTAAGGATAAAACACCAAGAACACTAAAACTCTATTTTATTATTGAAATAATAATTTGATCAAGTCTGCTTTCTAATAAAGTTTATAATGTTTTTTTATAGATTTTTCATCTAAACTAGAAAACAAAATCAGTAAAGAAAATCAACACAAAATCCAACAATAAATAATAACTTCAAAAATAACTAGGGAAATAGTAAAATTAACCCAAACAACAATTTCTAAATTTAATTTCAGGAGATTCAACAGTCCAATGAGCAATGCAGTCACTCCCCATACGTAAACGGCCTGTAGAATTAATTTATTGTAAAATTTTAACCCGATTCCATAGTCAAATATTCTGTTATTGTTATTTTATGTCAATATATTTATCTAACGAGACTTTTTTTTTGTTCAGTCCTGTTAATTCATGAAAGCATCTCTCACATATTCTGTTTAGGGAAAATCCCCGTATAACTATACTACACCACTTCCCAATGTTGCTGGATTAATACTTTCTGCTGAGTTTAAGACAGAGCTGAGCCGATCTGACTTGTTTGATATTCGCCTGCGCAGGCTGAAGTATTAAAAGTTGAAAATGTTTCGTGTGGTGGAGAAAAGGGGTTTCGATCAAGCCCCATTGACTTGTCCTTGGAGATTCTATCCAATGTGAAGTTCGTACAGGAGACGCGCTTGATTGGAAAGTCTTGGAAGAAGTCATTCAGGATAGTGGAAAGTTTGTGTATGGCTTGGAGGATGCCATGAAGGGTCTGGGGATCTGGGAAGATTTCATAGGATATAAATCGGTATGTGTTGTGAAACACCAAGATGCATGAGATTATCATAAAGCATTTGAACAGGGAGCAAGAGGCCGATCAGAGCAACTTCCAGGATTCAATCACACTTCGAGGTACAAGACGAAAATTTTCTGCTGGAACGGTTTGAGGATGTGTACAAGCCATTCGGTTGCTCACTTGAGATTGTCACAGATAATTCAGAGGAAGATCTCATTTTTGTAGAGGATTTGGTGGCTTTGGAGGGATCCTTCGCTATGGGCATTAAATCACTTGATTAACCAGAAATTTATGAAGACTCTGAGTAAGCGTCAAGATTTTCATTGCTTCCGCCAAAAGACAAGCAAAAATCTCTTCAGTGTGATGCTAATAGTGGAAATTGATGCTTCTTTTCCATGCTTAGTGAGTAGGATAACTAGCAGAAGAATTTATGGAGTAATTTAGAACGTCCAAGTCCAAATAAAAACCTGTTATGCTTAAATTTATGGGATTTTGTGTTCTTATATCATGGTATTTAACTTCTTAGTTCTTTCAAGAAAATCCTCACTTCTTGGAGAAGCTTTCATCTCAGCATCTTCAATGCAAAATGCTATTTTAAAAAGCTAAATTAGTAAAATAATATTTTGAATAGTATAAATATGGTTTTTTTTACCATATCTACTCTAATAAAAAAAAGCTATTTAAAGAGCCATTTATATTGGAGTGGAAGAAACAAGTGTTTTATTATTTCTTAATAAATTTGATGTTTTTTTTTCACATGGCTACATTTAATTGGTTTATTTTTTTAGTGGCTCCACTTTGTTGGTTTTTGCTCTTTAGAGAGATATGTAGGAATGACATTTGTGAGAGAAAAAATACATTTTAGCATTTTGTTTAGCACTTCCTTTGAAGTGTACAAAATAAACATAAAAAAACCAAAATAATATGTTTTAATATTTAGTTCAAATTTCAAGTTATACTATTTAAATTTTAAATCGAATCCAACTATTATGTTACTTCTCTTATTTGGATGGGCTAATTTACCTTAGAATTAACTATAAATTATAATATAATCCTTTAGTTTATCAAAATTAAGTAATTAATTATTGTAATATTAAAAATAATTAAATATTCTTTTGATTATTGTCCACTATGTTTAATTTAATAGTATTTTGTTTCAAAAAATGCTTTGTTTTCTAGTCAAACTTCCCCTTCTACCTACTCATTCTTTATGGTATATAGTTTCTGCTAAAATATGTTACAATCTCTTCATCATTCTTACCAAAAATGACCCTTAATTGATAAAAAAAAATTCTGAAAAGATATAACTGATAATTCAAACCGTGTGAAAAAGGAACTGTTTTGGCACTATGGACCCAGGCTCTCTGGACTGTGGACGTGCTCGATTTGACTTCGCGCATGTTCGTCTATGAGACTCAGGAGTGGTTTGGTCTTTACTGCAATATGGTTTGGGTTTGGGGCTCTCGGCTCTGGTTTCCAAGAACTGTTTTGTCACTATGGACCCAGGCTCTCTGGACTGTGGACGTGCTCGGTTTGACTTCGCACATTTTCATCTTTGAGGCTCTAGGGTGGTTTGGTCTTTGCTGCAATATGGTTTGGGTTTGGGGCTCTCAGCTTGGGTTGCCATTACCTTCTCATGGCTTCGGTTCATTCTCCCAGTTCTCGTATATATTATAACATTATTCGACTTTTAACCCACGTTATGTATCCAAAGATTTTAAATTTGAAAAACTTAATACTTGAATCCGTACCCATATCTAACTCTTGTATCCAATCCTGTGCAACATAAATTGAATATAAAAATATAGAAATTAAATGATAGTCTTTGAAAACACAAGAATTAATTAATTGTTTTTGCCGAGCTACAGGGCTCCCTGAGTGATAATTTACTCTTCACAGTATTTGTCCTTTGATATTGCTGCTGAATGATCTGCAGTTAAGCATGATTTTTAGTTACGGAAAGCTGATCCATTTTTCTGCTGTCGTCACTGCTTCTGTTCTACAGAGGGTCTGCTAAGCTTATGGTTGCCAACGCTCTGATGTAGCTGCCACAGTGCTATTGAATTGACAAACTCAATTTGGATTATTGCTGGTAATTATCTGGTTTGCTGCCATGACAAGTCCAGGCCTACAAAAACTTGGTTTGTGCTTGTTTCTTTTGAGCACCTTCATGATTTGCAAGCTTGATCAACTTCACTATCGAAGGCTATCAGTTCCAAACTCTTCTTCCCGTTTGCTATCCTTATAAACCCATCACCACAGCAAAAAAAAAATCATTTCTTTCTGTAAAATTCGTCCTTTCTTCTTCAATTTCATCTCCTCCACCAAATATCTACACGGTGTAGGCTTGTAACTTGCTTCGTTCTGATTACCTGGAAGGGCCTAAGCTTGGACCGCGTTTCTCCTGCATCAAACTCAGCGTGCTCTAGTTTAAGGTCTGTTTTCCTTGGGCCGTAAACCATCTTCCTAGTCAGTAGAAGGGCTTAACCATTTTGATGGATTATTAAGCTCAAACATCCCTCTTTCTAATTTTCTTGATGCGGCTCTCTAAATACCTTATTTAAATTAGTCTTTTTGTATAAATTAAAATATTTAATGTCGAGTTAGCTAGACAATCAGGACCCATCACTCATTTTCTCTCTTCCATTCCATGTTTAATTTAGCTTGAGCTGTATATCCACGTCATGGTTCAATCACAAAAAATATAACAAAAAAGAATGTTATAGTTTTGATAATCAATTAATATAATTTTATTAAAATAGGGATAGACAACTCAATGTTAGGTTAAAAGAGAGAGAAACTATGAAATGCATCCCACTCGTGAGACTAATTCAACATTTGAAACGGAAAAACTTGTTTGAATAATATGGGATAAATAGGAGGGTCATATTAAAAAAAAAATCATCAATTGATTGGGACTGCATCAAGAAAACTACAAAAGTAAAGGTAGCTATGAGCTTAATATTGGCCCCATTTTGCTAAATCTATATAGGTTATAACCTCTGAAAATGACATGGACCGTCTGGAAGGTCGCATTGGGCTTGAGTCATCCAGTATGTAATCGCTGGTCTTAGTCAAATGGGAATATGGTTGCGTAAGTCAGCGACCACCCCATGCTTGGCTGGATGAAGGTCAGTCTCCCTGCGTAAAACCTATCTTCATGGTTGTTTGACAGAATAGCATGGTGGCGATTCGAATTCTAGCCCTTCAGTCGAACTCGATCGTCTCACTTGAAAATAAAGTACACTTGATGTATGCATATGTATTGATACTAAAATGTTCTGGGTGTGATTTCTATGTCATAATTCATGTATATTTAAGTGGTGTTCGGTAATTATCACATGTTTTAAATTAATAATATTTAATAAATATTGTGTTTTAAAAATACAACAAGATTAAAGTGTGCTATTTCATCAAAATTTTTTAAATATATTATTCCAGCAAATTTTTTAATTTATCGTGTTAATTTAAAAAATTTTGAAAAGAAAAATTGTGTATAGATAAATCATTGTCGGTTAATTGATGTGACTTGTGGAATGAAAAAGTTGTTGAATTTTTTTTTTATAATTGATGGCTAGACTTCATGTATTTATTTGAAATTATGGTATACTGTGTTTTTTAAAATAATTTTTTGTATGAAAATATATTAAAATAAATTTTTTTATATTTTATATTTTTGATATCATCTCATTAAAACTATTTAAAAACATTAAAAAAATCAATTAAATATTTTTTTAATTTTAAAAAAACACCTAAAAAAGCAAAAAAAAAAAGATAAAGACTTTCAAGCACTCCCTTCTTTTTCTTAAAAAAAAAAAAAAAAGTGAGGCTTGCACGATGCAGACATAGTTAGAGTTGACACATGGAATTCCCGCAACAAAAGTCACTGCAATGGAGTTTTCTTAAGCCATCGTGAGAATATCTCTCCAATAATGGAAATTAATGTACCAAGTCATCTTAATCAGCTTGCAAATTATTGTCCTTCTTCAAGATTATGACAGAAAGCCAGCATTCAGTCATTCTAGTGTTTTGCGAAAAGAAAACATGCAAATAGCAGTCCATGTCAAACCACCGAACCTCGTCGAGAAGAAGATGTATCTTGTCTCTAAACTCGCTCAATACTCGGTGCAATGCATCCCATAATAAAAAGATTTTCGGGATTGCAATAGTTTTTTTTAGATATTTTTTAAAGATATATTTGTTATCTTGAAAATAAAATTTAAATGTTTTTTAATAATTTTAATGTCCTCATATTAAAAATAAAAAATATATATATAAAAATTATTTTAATACATTTCAAGTAAAAAACACTTTTGAAAAATTTCATGCATCACAGTACCAAACACGTATGGACCACTAAGAGAGAGATTTTTTTATTATCATAAATAAAAAAAGAAATTAAAATGATGTTTTAACTCCAATACCAAGTTTGAAACAATAGTTAAAATTTACAACGATATTTAAAAAATTTATTGTCTTGTTTTTAAAATAATAAAAATAATAATTAAAAACGGTTTCATTGATAATAAAAAATAAAATAAAAAATTGTTTTGTAAGTGCTAGTTCTTCAACCACAAATCTTCAGCCTCCTTAGCTCTAGAGAATGGAATATCAAAGTGAAAATATGATTAACAATCATCCAAGCATTAACAAAATTTATTTGTGGTCATAATGGGTTTCAAACCATCATCACAAAGAATATCAATTTTCCAATCTAACCAGACTAAGTTCGGGTCCAAAACTTTTTTTTTTTTTTAATTCCTCGAGAAGAAAAAAATCTCGTGGAACTGGTCTGTCGAATCGAAACAATTCTAATTAATTAGTGCATTGAATTCCATTATTTATAACTGATTGATGCAAAAAATCAAGATAGTGTGGTGTGATTTTCCCGACCTTATGGGACAAGATCCATGCCATCTAGCTTAAGCTTACACGTCAAACCTCTCTTAATTTTATCAGTGGACTCATGAACTGCAAACCCATAATAGATTTGAGGTCATAATTAAGATTTGAACTAGAAATATTCAAAAGCAACGTGTTCTTTATTTATCGTTGATTAGTTTCTCAAACATAATTAGTTATCCCAACGATTGAATGATTGGTTTTTTTTGTTTATATATATATATATATATATATATATATATATATATATATATATAGAGAGAGAGAGAGAGAGAGAGAGAGAGAGAGAGAGGTCATTGAAGGAGTCAAATATTAGTTGATTCCATAGCACACAGTTTGAAAGACCGAAGGAGGCATGTGCTTACATGAGTCCTTTGTCTTTAGACGAAACACCCTCGCAAGATCACATGAAAGTTGAGACAAATAATGAGTCCATTTTTGCACATATATATATACACACACACACACACAACACATGAGTGCACATCTGACATATCTCGCATGTGTTGAGCAATGGCACATGCACGTAACAGAGAGACATCAGTAGTATATATATATGTGTGTGTGTGTGTGTGTGTCAGCAAATACTCAAGAAATTCTGCCGATGCCTTTCCATTTTCCCTTTTGATAAAAACTGAAGTGATTGTTCTTGTTGCTGGATCTGTTTTCTAAATTGTTTTTTATTTGACAAAAAACATTAAATTAATATTTTTGAATATTTGTCTATTATTTTAAGATATTCTTAATCAAAAATCACTCTTAAACCTCAGGCACGCACAGAATGAAAGTTGAGAGCTCATCAACTGCATCTCGAGACTGGAAAGTTCGGAGCTAGGGTGGATCTTGATGAAATTTTATTTGTGTGTTCTGTTAAGATGAAAGTGCCTGCATGTTTCTGTCCTTGGAGCTTGATCTCAGCATCCAAACTAATTCAGGAAAGAAAATTGTTAGCTGTACAAGTCCTACATAAAGAAAGCCGAACCTCACATTGTAGGTACAGTTAGGGAGTAGCTAGGCACTGAAATGGCACCACGAGGGCTTGTAAAATAATTACTCTATTAATTTGTTAGCTTTTCTGACAGGCTACAGGCTCTCGTCATATGCAGTGAGTCCTCACCCAAATCCTTTGCATTTTCTAATTCAAGTTCCCAGGCTTCCTTACCATTGTATATAAATGTTCTTCGAGCAAATGGATGGCAAACAAAATGATGCAAGGCTTAAAATCCAATCAGGCATATGATTTTGGGATGGTGATAAGGTGTTTTTTAAAAAATATTTTTTATTTTTTATATTAATACATCAAAATAATATAATATAAAAATATAAAAAATCTAATTTTAAATAATAAAAAAATTAATTTTTTAAAAGTATTTTTGAAACGTGAAATCAAGTTAATTTGACTTAGTGGAGGCAGACAATGATCACTGTATTGCTTTAATTATCAGTAAGATTCATTTAAATGCATTGATTCAGCTACTTCAAGAAAACAATTTCATACGAACTAGTGGGACATAAGCTCATATAACTCATGTTTATGCAAATGCAACACCTTCAATTATTTTTGAACTCTTCGGACGTCAAATCCTATATATTCTGGAGCCTCGAAACAGCACACGTTCAAAAATGTATTTTTCAACTCTGGCATCGTCCAAAACAAGTGCTGCTGCCATGCAAAGTTGTAGGCAATCGATCTACCTCGTAGTCATATCTTCTAACGAGATTTTGGTTGCATTCGACCACACTTAATTACTTCACATTTAATTGCAAGGATATGGATATCCCCAGTATTTAGAGCATTCGGGCATGGTGTGTGTGTAAAATGAGATGTTATGCAAGTACTATCGATTTTTCTCTATTTAAATAACACATTAAAAATAGTGTTTATGGAAGTCATAATGTTTGGATTGGTTTGAAAAATCATAATTTTTAGTTTGATTTGCTATGGTTCATAAAAAAAACAAGTTGATTTAAAAAAAAAAATGTGACTAAAAGATGCAATACCCTACTAAAATGCAATGAAAAATCACAAAAATAAATATTATCGAAAGTGTAACGTAATAATATTTAAAATTTATAAAAATAACAGGAACTACATTACTTCTGGATATACGAATTTGATATGCCGATCGAATATGATTGTTATAAAAAAATATAAAAATATAAAGAGATATAACTTTTAATTTTTAATATGATAAGGCATGATCTAAAAACATGATTGATTAATTTATTAAAAAAACTATTAAAAGATATTTTCACTTGATAGAGTATAGTGAAAGGATATAAATTAATCTCAATGATATAAGTTAATAGAGCACAAATTTAAAAATAAATGGGTTGAAGATTAAAAATCTGACTAGAAAAAAATGATGGGATAAATATTTGGAAAATGATGGGATAAATATTTGGAAAATGATAGTGGGATAGAACCCATCACTTTTTAGGAGGATAGCCTTTCAACCATAGATTTTAGATCCAGTCTGGTCCAAGATCCTAGTTCCGGGTTTTCAACGGGTCACCGGGTTGCCCGAGTTAATTTTTTTAAAAATAAAAAGTCAACGGGTTGCAACCGGGTTTTTGATTGGGTCTTTCCGGGTCACACCGGGTTTTTTCTTTCTTTGTTTTTTCTTCAACCCGGCCCGGTTCCAGCCCTGAGTCAGCCCGCCGAGCTGGGTTTTAAAATTATGCTTTCAACCCGCTACCATCCGTTCCTGATTCCTCCTCTCGGAATTCTTGTGTCAAACAAAAGGGACATGTTTGAGGTGAAAAGTTATGAGGAATAATTTAAATTTCTGTACATTTCAGCCCAATTGATTGAAATACAACTAATTTAATTGAAAATATATATCCTTTATTTAACAATCTATCTAATTTCCTGTTAAATAACACATCAGTTGCGCAGATTGCATTATAAAATATAAAAAATACATGAGATTAAAATCATTAGATCGTTAAAAACTCGTCCCAGTAATTTCAATATAAAAAACATCATTTACAGTATCATAAAATATAACCAAGAAATTAATCAACCCCTAATTTCTTATGATTTTTGAGTCATTCTTTCTGATTCTTAAGAAAAAACAATAGTTCTATATGTATTTATACATAACGTCTAAATAAAATGGATAAAATGTAACAAAAAAGGCTTAAATTAAAAAATTATCTATAATTCAAGGATTACAAGTAAACAATAATTCTGGAGGTTTTGATTAAAAAAAACAAACAAACGACATAAACTATTTAGTGGTTAATTAGTACCACGTACGTAAAATAGCTCTATTAACTAAACAAACAAGGTGATTCCCATGTTACAGTAAGAACTACATGATTTGCTTAAGATTTGTCGTGGACTGGATTAAAAAATTAATATAAAAATATATTCAGATATTATTAACACGTTTTATAGTTAAAAAAATTTAAATGGTGAGTCAAATAATCTGATACAATTTAGTTGACTCGAAAAATATCAAAATAACCTAAACAACTAGTAAAAATATAATTTGATTAAAAACAATTCAAAACGATATTTTATTTTTTAAAATAGTGAGATAACATGTTGGATTGTCTCAAGTGAACCTGATAAATCTATGACAAGGTTCATGAGACCATAATATCTTCATGTAAAGAAAATCAAAATAAATTATAAAATACAATTTGTTATCAACTCAATATTGATCAATGAAATTGAAAAAAACTTAATTAAAAAAGGACATAAAATTTACTCGAGTCAACTTGTCAAACCTGTAATCCATGTGAAGAGACTAGGATAACCATGTAAAAAACAAATCGAAACAAAAATAAAGTTTAATTCTCTATCAATCTAATATTAAAGGATGATATGAAAAAAAAAACAATAAAAAACAATACGAAAAATGACCAAAGTTGATATGGGTTAATTAACTAAATTTGTTATCTAAGTTATGAGATTGAGATAATTTTATAAAAAATAAACAGAAATAAATTATGAAGTTTAATTCTCAATCAATTTAATATTGAATGATGAAATTAAAAAATAATTCAATTAAAAAAAATTAAAAAAAATTCAAGTTAACTCATATTAATATATCAAACTCTTATCTCAAATCATAAAATCAAGATAACTTAATGAAAATAAAACGAAACACACTTAAAGTTTCATCTCCAATAAATAAGAATAAAATTAAAAAATAATCTGAAAAATAAGAAAAGATAACAGTAAATTCGTCTCTTCTTTAGTTCCTGTTAATCGAGAAATAGACCAATTTATAGTGTATATTACTTTCAAAACTCGTTATTGGGGCATTTGCGCAAATTGTCAAAGTAGAGGAGCAATATCTCTATTTTAGGATACTCAGGGGGGCGTTAAAATAATTTCCATATTAATTAATTTCCGCCGAAATACCACCTGTCACTTTTTTTCTTCTTTGAGAAATACGGAAATACCACCGGTTTAATTGTTACTAAAAAAAATAAAACTTTTTTATATTGTGCTAGTGCTAGAGATACAAGAAGATAGACACTGACCAATGAATACTACCTGTCAAACCCTTATTTCTTCCTCTGGCTAGCTCTTTCCCTCTCTCTTGTCACTCCTTGTACAACAAAACCCAGCACCAGCCCTTCGATCTGATTCTTGATGTTCAGGTCTTGATCGGAAGCTACAAATCTAGCGAAGCAACATTCATTTCATGCCCTAGAATCATCATACCAAAACCGAAGAATTTAGTGTATATAAACTATTTGTTAAAGGTGGATCGAAGGCATGGAAAGAGGCCACTTCCACTGGAAGCATCAGAGGAGAAAGAAAAAGAACATGATGACTTCCCTTCTTATGCCTCTACTTGGTCAGAGACAGACATGTCTGCTATGGTTTCAGCTCTCACTCAAGTCATGGGTACTACCGACAATAACCCAACTTCGGTGCAATCCACCCCATATGCTCTGGAGCAATCCGTCGTCAAAGACGAACCTGACCAGTCTCAACCAGTGCAAGATCAAGGTAATGGATGCATACATATGTGCTGTGTCTTGGTGATTTTTGCACTTTTATATGTCCTCCCTATATTAATTTGAGTCTCTCTTTTCAAAAACTTTTATTAATTTATGCCTTAACCAGCTAGTACTAATAAAGTTTTTTGGCATTATTATTCCAAATGATCCAAAAGATCGATGAAATATGATTGGCACCAAATACTTGAAGAGGGTTGCAAATGAAGAAAAAAACAAAAAGAAAAACAATCTAGAGTAGCAAGTTAGCTGGGCAAGGTTAATCGTCTGTTTGTATTTAAATCGTCAAAAAGTTTGTGATTTTGGTGCCTTTACATTTTTGTTTCTATAGATATTATCTTGTCAAAGTTGTCACACTCTATCTACCTATCTAACCATGTCGTTCTCTTTATTTTTCTTGATTAAAAGCCATAAGAAAAAAAAAAAAAAAAAAAGAGGGCCAGCTGCCTAACCCCTTCAATTTGTTTTATTCTGCGGAGATGCACATGTGAAATTAATATGGCGATTTTAGGGTTTCTCGCCAAGTTCATTGTATCTTACTTTCCGTAAAGAAACTCTCTCTCTCTTTCTCTCTCACACACACACAGACACACATAAAGTAAATGAGGTGTACCTTACTTGCTCAAAGACGCTCTTTCTTGCTTTACCAAAATCTCACCAAGAAAATACATGTTACTGATGTCAAGGTGGTGACCTATCATTTTTCATGTACTCTAGCTAGTTGATTCTGACAAATTTTCCCTATAGAGATAAGCATTGGCTAAAGCTAGCTTCATTGGTGCGAACCTATCACGATTCATGACATTCCTCGTATTGGAAGGGAAAAGAGAGGGAGATGGTCACTTAATTCCGTGAATCACTAGCATTCCTTTTTGTTGGGACATTGACCTCGAGCCTTATCCTTTGATAATTTCTAATTGTTCTTCTCGTTGCTTCTCCTTGCCTAATCTTGAAAGGGACAGCATCGTTTGTTGGCGTGTAGGACCAAAGTATTTGTCTTTGATGAAAACCACACAATCTATTAATTGTGTGTTGAAGTTTCTTTTACAGGAATTGAATTCCGAGTTAATTTGTTTGCTTTTCAGTTTTAAATACCTTTAACGACTTTGCTCGCATCAAATTATAATTAATTGGATGAAATCATAAGAAACTCTTAAAAAAATATATAAATCTCTGACCTTTTATCCAACCCACGTTCCGTTTGCGTGGCTTTGTAGTGCTGCATTTTACTTTACCTGTCCAAGAAACCTTCTATTGAAAATTGCACTTCTTTTTTATATACAAAGAAAGAGAGGGGGGGGGGGTCTATATTTTTCATCAAAAAATAAAAACATATAATAACTAATTTACTTCGAGACTTCCTTTCATTGATCCAATTAGAAGTTTTGAATTAGGCTGTATCTACTCAATATGAGTGTACAATATGTGTGTAAATTTTGCAGAATTTTATGTGCTTACTTTACATTATAATATTTCTTTCAAGTGGGATATATTAACTAACAGTATTTCTTTTTTCAACTCATTCTTTAGTGTTGTCAAGTGATTTAGAATCCAAGATTTCAACTTATTTTTTATTTTATATATTTGTGTTCTTATATTAATTCCATATGGATATGTTTATTAAAATCTTTATTGTGGACCATTTATATCTTTGATAGGATAGGATTATGAATCTAATCTTAGAGTTTAAAACTAATTTGAGGACATCATCTTATGGGGGGGGGGGAAACTAGATATTAATCTCTAAAATAAAACCCCACTTTATTTTGACATGACTAAAGCATGCAATCTCTTTTCAATATGAAAAAATTAATAAAACTTAATTTCACCTTGTATTTCAATTATTTGAGTTCAATGGTTCTTTGCCATGACAAGATGTCTTAGCTTAGCTTATAGTCAATGTGAATTAAAACCTTAATAATTTACATTTATTTACAAATTAAGCTCAATAAAATATAATAGTGAGATTGTTCAAATTAATTTAATAAATCTTTGTATGATGTTGTCATAGTAAAAATATAGAAGTTTATCTATAACTTTCCCTATTGAAAATTGGAGAATTATTAGTGAACATGACCTAACCATGTACCTGATAATATTAGCATATTACAGAAGAGAGGGGTTGAACGCACGTCCTTACATCACTTGGAACACTATCTCATGCATAATCTTAAAACTATCCCATTGTAGTCTAATCTATGTACCTGAGTTACAGTATTCATCTATTTCGAGAATTCTTTTTTATACTTTTTTGACATATTTGTATCCATAATGAGTGGCTGTTAAAATTCAGTTCCTTGTAATTAATCGCTCAGACGATTTAATTTGTTTGTGCAGAAAATACAAGGAGAAGGCATTATAGGGGGGTGAGACAAAGACCTTGGGGTAAATGGGCAGCCGAGATACGTGATCCTAAAAAGGCAGCCCGAGTGTGGCTTGGTACCTTTGACACTGCTGAGGATGCAGCCGTTGCATATGACAAAGCAGCACTTAAGTTCAAAGGCACCAAGGCTAAGCTTAATTTTCCCGAAAGAGTTCAAGGAAGAACCGAGTTCGGCTACTACATGGGTTCTGGGACTTCAACGAATGTCTTGACTGAACAAAGTCCTAGGCCAGTTGCTCCTCCTCCCCCTCCCCCTCCCCCTTCATCATTTGCACCAGATACTTACCCAGACTTGCTTCAATATGCACAAATCCTTTCTAGCAATGATGCCAATTTCCCGTACTACACTTCAAACCTCTTTAATCAGCAACCTTTTGCTCCCCATTTGTCATCAAGCTTTTTATCACAACAACAACAACAAGATCTAATGAGATTCTCGTCAAGGTTCGATAGCTCGTCTAGCTCTGATCAACAGGAACATGGGAAGGACTCCAGTAATCCTAGCGAGTGAAATGTTAGATTTTCCGCACCAAGAGGGCAACTTGGAATCCTTAGTTAAGGAAATATAAAGTATGGGTTAATTAGCATCATTCCTTTGAAGCAGTAACGCCATTAGATGTCGAGAAGTTCATAATTGATCAAGACCTTCCAAGTATTTTTGTTGTGTTTTGGAAGCTCTTCTCTTTCAATTCCTTTTTCGTTTCAATGCATGGGGTAGACACCCTAATATATATTAGTCGCCCCAAGAATCACCTATCAGTTGGCAATTTGCATGCATGGTCTGTAATCTTTGGAGAGATAACTATATATATATATATATATGAGAAATTTTGGGTAATGTATCATTTTCTTTAATTTTTTCAAGTATTTGCATGAGGTCTTTATCAAAGTCTTAATCGCTTTTGATTTTGTACTTGTACAATGATGATGGATGTGGTCATCTCTTGGCAAAGTTGAACGATGTGGGGTTTGTTATTTATTGGAAAGACTCGAACGCACGCACACAGTACCTATCTATTCATCTACATCCCATCGTTCAAAACTTGTTCATCCCATATATATCTTGTCATTTATTCGATGTGAGGGCATTTTTTATGCCTTCATTTTCAAGCCTACGAAGCTAACTTTGTGGAAAACTTTAAAAATTTGTCACAAGCCACTCATTGCTCGCCAAACTTCTGAGCTAAAGATGGTGGAGATCTTCCCGAAGACCTATAGCGCTCATCCAGCCCTTGAAAATATAATAATCGTTTTCTGTTGAGTTATGATCTCGTTGAATTCCATAGTTCAAATTTGGTTGATCGTATGGATAATTGAACTAATAAATAAAGTCCAAAGTAGACGTCGGTTCATATATTTCTTCAATTGTTAATGCTGATATTGAGGCACCAAGTTGCCCTTTGATTAATATTCGAATCAAACACTTCAAAAGTACCATCACTTCATTGATTAAGGATAAGGATAGAATATTATTTGATTCGCTAACATATCTAATCGCAGACAAGTAATTTGGCATTTGCTCCTTTCGATTGATCGCTAACATTGTCTTCATTTGGTGTCAAATAAAAACAAAGTTTGAGCTATACAAACTTGGTTTTTATTTTACATGGCGCAATAAAAAATTTTAAATTTTTTTATTTTTTTATTGTATTAGATTAGTGTTTTTTTCGAAGTCTATTTTTTTTATCATGTCTTGTATTTCACTTTAACTATTAATTAGTTTTATAGCCTTTTTAATATTTTCTCGATAAGTATCCAAAAAACAAATTGAGATATACAAGTTAAAACGATCATTATTCACACACACACACACATATATATATATATATATAATTACCTAAATAATATTTAATCGAATAAAAAAGCTCAAACTTGTCGGTAATGGATTCTAATATAATCGAATATTATAAAAAAAAATCGATAAAAAAGCTCAAATACCCACCAAAATAATACTCCCTTAATATTCTAGAATAGAATATAGTGAAAACCTTAAACTACAGAGTGTAGACCATCTAAAAGAATAAATTTTTGTCGTAGATACTTCAATTGCAAGTAATTAACAAGATATAATAAAATAGATCATTTTTATTTTTATGTTTTAAACCTGTGGGTTGTGAAGCAGGAAAAAAAAAAGGATAATGAGGTTTATAAATATAGGGGAAAAGAGACTAAATCTTGTTTTTATTAATTACATAAAGCGCTCTATTAATTACCTATGATCTATAGTCAATACAAAACATTAAAAAAAATCTAATATAATTTGAGAGCAAGTTATCAAAATAAAAGTCTCGCAGAATCTACATATATAAAAAAATCAACGGTATAAAAGGTGTGGAATTTAAGCTTGAAGATGGCTTCTCCCACCTTTATCATGCTGTAAAGCTCGAAATGATTTTTCTATTGATAACATGGGGATTTTTCGTAAATGTACTCAAACCAAAAGAGATGCCATTTAAAGTTAGGGTGGCGCTGGACAATCTTTGGATAATCTTCCAAAAGAAGTTTTAAATTGTTTGTAATTTACTTGCTAGATGTTAATTTTGCGTGTAGGGTTAGTCACGACTATATATTCATTTATAAAAATTAAAAAAATTTATGTTACTAATAATTAATATTTTATTAATTGTCCACTTCAAAAATAAATATATAAATAAAAAAGAAAAATTTGAAATAAAGATATATTTTTATTACCTCTAATGAGTCGTGAACTTTATTTTCTTTCTACGTTTTATGTCTGTTTTTTTCTTTAAAGTATAATTATAACTCGAACACCATAAGATTTTTTACGTATTCTTTTGAAATACATGGATTGACAATCCAAAATATAGAAACCTCCTTAGTATTTAAAAAGAATAGAACTATCTTATGACTATTTTTATAGCTTACCTTATTTAAAGATTTATATATATATATATATATATATATGGCTGGCTTTATACTTTCATGGTGTCTAAAAAGAATATATAATAATTATAATCTCTCTTAATTATTTTAAGTGTTAGCTAGTGACTACACATGCAGTTGGTATCCCACATTCTAGAATCAAGTTACTTGTTCTAATCACACACAATTTCTAATTAAGATATTTACAATTAGTTTGAATTAGGACTACTTTAGGCAATTAAATTAAGCTCAAGAATCTTGGCCGAAAGGACACCGACATCTCAGAATGTGAAACACTTCGATCGATCGCTCCGGCCCAATAATGAAAGGAAAAGACAAAACAACATTGCATGTAAGCACATCGGAACCACTTTGAAGAGATCAGTAACACGAATTAATTGAGTTTATCGAGATGCTAAGTAAAATTAACAATATTATATACTTCCTCCAATCGGCAAGCATCTAAACTATGTGAAGGGCTGATGAAGAACAGGGTCACTTGAACTTTTTAGCAGGGAAATCATGGCTTCTCATCATTTGTCATCTATCAAGACAACTGCTTTAGACACGTTAGAAGCGCAAAACGTTAAAGTGAACCAATTGAGCGACAAAACCTAATGTTTTAGTAAAATATTTAATGATGTACAAGAGAATTATCAGACTGAAACGTGCTTATAATTAAGCATGGCTCCACCGACCAGTACTGACGTAACCTTAAGCTCTTGCTTTCTTATATGCATGAACTTTCATTAGCTTTATCCCCTGTCTCCGTGAGCAAACAATCTCCATTGCCCCTTTCTTTCTTTAATATATAGGCTTTGTTTTTTATTTTCCACGTCCAATGATAGAACTTGAACGGCTACAAAATGTTGGCTTGCAAAGCCTGAGATAGCATGCTGATTAGAAGCGGCTACTTTATTAAAAAGAAGATCTTTAACTGTTACGCATGCACGGGCCGTGCCCACTTGCCAAGCAAAGCGGCGGGCCAGATTCAGATCATCCAAAGCCCAGAAATGGTTGCGTCATTTTTTTACTTTTTCTATTTCCAATCACAAAGATGGCCACAAAACGACAATGGTTAACGGAAACGACAAAAGGTGAGGAAACTTCTTTTCCCTCCCCTTTTTTTTTTCTTTCTTTTTAATTTATTAGTGTAAACACCCACGTAAGCCGCGTGAGATCTGACGTGGGCGAGGTCCCAAATCCCAAAGTGTAAGCATGAATTAGGGTTCATAATGACAATGACATATGGGCTCTGGGATTGCATGGTAGGGGACCAGGTCTTAGATGGTGACAAGGTTTTGTGTATGCTTTCGGTTTCTCCATGTCAAATCTTGCGGCTCTGCTTCATGCCTCATAAGACCACTCCTGCGGCTCTTCAAGTACAATCATGGTCCATCTTGAAAAAAATATGTGGTTCGTTGTCAAACATCTCTGAAATGTAATTTTATCTGCACATGGAGGTTTGGCCAAGGTGATCTCTTTTGATTCTTTCAGTCGTTTTCTAACCCTTGTTCGTACATGATTTAAGGAGATAGCCTGATTGGGCTCTTACTAGCTATGACTATAATACCTACATAGCTAGCTGATGGGACCATCTAATTAGTGGTGTGATTTTTAATTTAGTTTGTTCCAAATACTCTTGGTGTCCGTATACACACACACGTACAGCATGTATTTTTAATTTGAGTTTTGGAAAATATACTCGATAACCACCATGATATGAAGTTACTTTATCCTGGTCTCGAGAAATTATGAATGGCATAAAAGCTCCGAGCTTATCCATCGAGAAAAGAACTTAGAGTATTTGGCGGTGTGGTTGCGGTTACTTTTCAAATAGTTTTTCGTGCTGAAATACATGTCAATGATGTTTTTTTATTTTTTAAAAATCATTTTTGACATTAGCATATCAAAACGATCCAAAAAGTACAAACCGCACTCAATTTTAACAAAAAAAAATTTAAAATTTAACGAAACGCAGTTACAAACACAATACCAAACATACCCTTAGCCGGGCTAGATATTGGAATGAATAATGGGATAGATGGTTAGCAATACCCTGAAGCGATGATCGATCACATCTTATTGCATGGTTTTAAGGCTTGAATAATACGTGTTCAAGTAAGAGATTTCCTGTGTCAAACAGCATGAGTGAGATGTATATGTGTTCTAATTGCTTTGGCTACGTACTTTGCCTCATCAAAGCATGTATACGAGAATCTTTTGAAGTTTTGGTCAATGAGATATATAGATTTCTGTAGGCTGGCCGGTCACGGAGTGCTCGATCGGTCGAGTACTGGTATGTAGAATTCATGATCGACAAGGACAGAAGTTAAGTTCCCATCATCTGTACTGGCGAATCTTGTTCTTGCTCCTGAATGAAGATGCTTTAATAATGCTTGGAATCAGTTTCTAGCTAGTGCTTGCTAATTCTTTGATGATGAGTTCGGTGATCTTGCAACTTCTTTTAGTAAAGAAAGGAAAAAGAAATGGATCCCCGCCACTCCTTTTTGTCCTGCTAGTCATTGTCAATGTATCTGACATTATACATATTTTCTAATTTGATGTTTTTATTTTTATTTTTTTACTTTAGTATCTATTTTTATTTTTTTTTACATTTATTGGTGGTAGTGTGGTTACGGTTGTGATTGTTTTTTAAAGTATTTTTTACTCAGAAATATATTAAAATAATATTTTTTTTATTTTAAAAAAATTATTTTTGATATCAATGCATCAAAATAATCTAAAAACACCAAAAAATATTAATTTGAAACAAAAAAAATTAATTTTTTTCAAAAGTGCTTTTGAAACGCAAAAACAAACAGGACCACATGTATCTATCTTTATTTTTTAATTTCAATGAATGTACCTTTTTTTCATTAATTTTATGCCTTAAAATATTTTAAATTGTTGATAAAGTATTGATAATGTACTGAAATTTAATATGTTCAAAAATGAGATTTTTTTAGTGTTTGAACAATAGATAATCACACGTTTAAGTTAATATTCTTTTCTAGACAGTTTATGAAGTTGATGGTTGGTGATAGAAGATCTAACACATGTAAAATAATTTTTTTTATGGGATTTAGAGACCATCTAATGATAAGACCAATGACTTTTAATAAGATATTGAAATAGATAAGAGAATGAGCTCTAAATTCTAAGAACAAAAGTGTTTGTTCTTGTTTGTATATTACAAATGCTATGAGAATAAGAGCATGAATACTTAGATAATAGAAAAATATAAACCATTTACTTGGATAGTTTAGGGGGTATATATAGCCTTTAAACCTTGTCGTATTTGTTTAAATAAAGAGGTTAGTATGTCATTTCCTTCTAATAACATTAATGAAGTATAATTATCTCTTACACAATATTAATAAATAATAGATATTCTCACACAATATTACAGATGTTCATGGATTGGGTTGGTATCCATAATTATATGAAACTCAACTTCTTATATTTTATAAATTATAGACCCAATCTATTTAAAAAAAAATTGAACCCAGGCGGTTTGGATACACAGAGACACTTAACTGAAAAAAGAGTAGAGTTACAAAATTAAAATAGAAAAAATAAAAACATTTGATTAGAGAATATAGAAACCTATTTTTTTTTTAATGGGGTTAATCTATGTATTTATTATGATTTGGAATAAGAGATGCTAACTTAATAGGGCGGTGCATGTCTGACCTGGGCTTTTCGTGCGACGTTATGCGTTTGAATCAGGAAATGAAGGCCTGGAGTTATTTCTTCCGTTGAAGCCTATTTTGCTACTACCTCTATGGACCTAGAAACTTCTGCGGCTTTTCAAACTTAAGCAGGGATCCAACTTAAAAGTTCGAACGATAGGTGAAAGCATTGTTATAAAATCTATACAAGCACAACAGGTGGATCAAGGACACGGATGGCTCGGTATAAATCCCCATTGTTTTGCGAAAAAATCCAGTCGAAAACTTGATATTTAAAATATATATATATATTTTTTTTAGTTCAAAATAATATTATTTTTTTAAAAAAATATTAATCAACTTGAGTTGACTTCCCAACCCATGACCCAAATCTTTTCTTGAATTGACCGCGTGTTGGGTCTTACAATTATAGTGACAAGAAAGTGCCCAGGTCATCACTTTAAACCATTATTAATAAACCAGCCCGCCCAACCTAGACCGAGCTGAATTTTACAAAAAAAATCTGGGCGAGAACGAACCTTGCACGACCCGGTTAAAAAATGGGTTAACTCATGACCCAATCAAGAATCCATGAACTTTTGTTTTTATTTTTATTTTTATTTTCAAAAAAACATTATAATCTCTTAAAAATAAATTTGAAGTTAGGTTAAGTTAACCCACCTAGCTCACTATCCAGACCTTATCCCGATTGGAGTTTTATAATCATACTTTAACCAATTTCTCGAGAAGGGTAGAGATATTTTAACGGGGAGTATTAACAAAAGAAAAAAAAAAACTAAAAGATGAGGTAAATTCACTTCTCATCATTCACACCGAGTTGATCTTATACTTTTATACTGAAAACACATAAACGTTGGACTTCTGCTGGTAGAAAAGTATAAATAATGCAATCATGCATGTGATGCTCTAAAATCTAATAAAATTTGAATTTAAACCAGCTAAAGACCAGCACATCTAAGGTTTTTTCAGTTCAAAATATATTTGTGGGTGTGAAAGAAAAGAAGAATAACATAAGGGCAAAAAAAATGGTTCAAGAGGGTCGATACGGGCCCAAATAGCAAGGCCGGTCGACTGGTATTGTCAACCAGTCCTTGTACAACGAAGAGCCGGTCCAGTACCAGCTCTTGACAGTTTGCAAGCAATCTTCTTAATGCATGGGCAAATACACCAATCGCTAAGACTAAAGTGTTTAACACTTTAGTCCATTCGAACAAGTCCAAAAATTGCATGATCACACCATCATAAATCCATCGTCTTTTCTTCTTTCATCTCTCTCCAAGAACAACCGGTGTTTGAAGATCACTATAAAAAAAATCACAAGATGGCTTTATTGTGTTTTTGAAGTGAATTTATCAGATTAAG
>Ga0325405_1001584_pt1 | contig 23205 bp, 21 predicted proteins | sample PopdelMetagenome_21_FD_205663 | JGI IMG/M metagenome (GOLD analysis project Ga0325405, IMG submission 205663) | Populus deltoides microbial communities from Bellville, Georgia, United States - Xylem-Control-R2 | ecosystem: Host-associated > Plants > Phyllosphere > Stem > Wood/Secondary xylem...
TCTTGAGTCTGATATTAGATCCAAAGATTAATGAATCCTGATGTCTGAACCCAACGTTGATGAGTCCCGTAGCAAAATCCAATTCTCTTGATCTGTGGTAGACCTCAATTCTCTTATATCTTAGATTTTAATAATATTTTTTTATGAAAAAAAAAAAATCTATAGCATGATACGGATCATCTAGTGTGTGCCTAACACACGCACGCGCACTTCGCTTGTAATTGTTGTCATCAAACACAAAACAATCACAGAATTTACTCAGATATTTGACTATTAGGTGAGTTGAGGTTAGTAAGAGTTTTTTCATTTTTTTTTTTTGAATGTTTAGTATAATAACAATAACAATAACAATAACAATAATAATAATTACAGAAATCAAAACTTTATCAGAAAAAACAAACAAAAACCGCCTTCACATCCATTTTCTTTTAGTTTCCAGGAAACGACAAGAAATCTGGCAAATCTTGGAGGATTGAGAGCTCGCTTGTCGTTGAAGCAAGCAATATCAGATTGCCAAAACGACGACGAAGAGTGTCGACGTTGGCGTTTCAGGCTTTCCTCTTCGATGGCTGCTTTTACATGGGGTTCTCTTCTTAGGATCACTTTCTTTCTTCTCCTTATTGCCGCTGCTGTTTTCGGCTTCTTCACTCTCCCTGTTGAAAAGGTTCCATTTTTCCATCCGGGTTTCTCTCACTTTTACTTTTTTTTTTTTATGATGTGGGTTTTTTTCCTCTTTTGTGTTTGATTTTGATTTGGAGTTTTTGGTTGATTCATAGCGTATTGTGGTTTTCTGTTTTAGGGTTGTTTGGTGTTTCTGGTGAGGATGCATTTGTGGGTTTTTAGGTACAGTTATGGTTTTGCTTGTCTGTCTTTGAAATTGAACTTAATGGAGTGTGTTTCTGTGCAATGTGATCGTACCCCGGTTTCATTTCCATGTAGCGATATATAATTTTGAACTAAATTGATTCTTTATTCAGTGTTTAAACTAATGGGACACTCCCCGGATTTGTTGTGGGCTGATAAGAGACAAATGAAAATGTGTGTTTTGTTATTTTGGTTAAGGTTGCATATTGATTCAGGTTTTTCTTACTTAAGTATGTAACTGTAATGCAATCTCTATTCTCTCTGCTATCATCTCTGTGTGGTTGTTAATTTTCATGTGGGGAATGTGGTAAAGATCTGTTGCAGTGACAGGACTTTGTTCTGAATTACTAGATTCGTTGTTGCCTTACTTAAGTGGATGTTTTGTATGTTTTTTACAATGTGTCATGCCCCAAGTCTCTTGCATTGGGTGTCTATGTCCTGTGATCGTAAAAGTGACCCCGGCTAGCACTTTTGGCTGAAGAACTATGGATGATGGGCCTATAGTATTACATTGCGCTGATAATGAATGAGTGTGCATGGTATATGCTTGAAATTGTGTATTTGTATTGACTAAAGAGGTTTTCCTTGCAGATTTTGAAGGATTTCTTGTTATGGGTTGAGCAGGATCTTGGACCTTGGGGTCCTCTCGTACTGTAAGTCAATTTTATATACCCAATGTTCCTTGCACTTTTTAATTTACTGGATTTTAAATTGCTTACCTCGATTTCCTTAGCTGACTGTGCATGGCCATAAATAGTTCCTATACTTATTCGTTGGGAAACCCTTTGCCTCTCGATTTCTCAGCTTGTAATCAATCACTTGAACCTTTGTGTTTATAACCTACCCACCCCACTCCGCACTGTCACAAAGTACATGAAAACAATTGACCTTCCATCTCACTTTTATTTAGTAATTTACAGGGCCGTTGCATATATTCCTCTAACAGTCTTGGCTGTTCCTGCAGCAGTGCTTACTGTAAGTATTGATAATCTCTCTGGTGTTTTTGCCTGCTTAGTTATCTTTTCTTAATATTTTAAATAATCAATTATTTCATTCTATTGTTTTCTATTTTGTCTTATCTGCCCTTTTTTTGTTCTCTAACTTCCGAACTCCCAATTCTTTGACTTTGCTCTTTCTCCACCTGCATATCTTCAAGCAGTCATGGAAGAAAATTTTGCATGTATAATCTATAGCTCTCTTGTAACTTGGTCTCCATATTTCAGCTTGGTGGTGGATATCTTTTTGGGTTGCCACTGGGCTTTGTTGCTGATTCTATTGGTGCCACCATTGGTGCCGGGGCAGCTTTTCTTCTAGGAAGAACGGTAAGCTATTAGACTCTTACAATGGTATATACTTCCTAGTTTCAGCAGTATAATATTCATAGAAGGAGAAGATGAGTGCCTTTTTGTTCTTGAATCTTATGCTAACTCGCTCATCTAAGCTTACTTTTGTTGTTTATAGAATACCATTAATGACTTGAGAAAAAAAGGAAACAATGTATTTCTTGTTATGTACTTTCATTTCTTTTTGGTGTTTAATTCTTATTAGCTTTTCTATGTTTGATACTGCAAGTGAGTGTTTAATTTATATCTTATTCTGATGCCTTCAGATTGGGAGATCTTTCGTTGTCTCTAAGTTGAAGGATTATCCGAAGTTTAGGTCAGTTGCAATTGCAATTCAGAAGTCTGGCTTCAAGGTTTGTGTACTTCTTAATTGATCCTCAAAACTCCAGTGATTTTGTTTCGACATATATTTGCAGGTTCCATGTTTTTCCTTTTCTTTCCTGTCCATTTAATTCTAATTTTGCTGTATCTCTTCTATGAAATCTCTAAACTTTCTTATTTTGTTGCACAGATTGTTCTGCTGCTACGACTTGTTCCTTTACTGCCCTTTAACATGCTGAATTACCTGCTTTCTGTCACTCCTGTTCCGATAGGGGAATACATGCTGGCTTCCTGGATAGGAATGATGGTATGTTCACTCATCCAGCAGTACTCTCTGAATTTATCTTCATGCCATAGTGCGATGCAAAAGTTTTGCTTATGAAATGACATGTATTTAAAATACTGCAGTGTGATACCAAAGTTTTGTGTATTTAAAATTCTGCAGTGATGCTAAAGTTTTGCTATGAAATGCCAAATATGTATTTAAAAAAAGATGTTCATTTTCTTGTGAATAAATTGAAAGATGGCGTGGGTGCTTGATGGGCCTGTTGAGCCATGTTGAAGTGATGTGGTCTCCTCTTTGATTGCCCCCCATTTGGTATAAATTCTGAAGCATGTTTTGCAACGTTTTTTCCTGACATGTGCACTGAAAGATTATTTGGTGTGAAGATTATGACCAAAGGGAGGGAGTCCCAGCCCATAGAAGAACTGACGTATTACTGTGGGCGGTACTTGATGACTTGTTTTAACAATTGTTATGCTTAGTGCTTTTATTAAGCTAGAGCGATGTGAAGTTTATGGACCAAACATTTCAATTACTGGCTAGTTTGTCTCCGTGTAAATCCAGAAAACAAAGAAAAATTGGTTTAAAAAATGTGGAAATCTAAGGTTTTTCTTTTGTTGTCAATTCTTCCTTGAAATGTCATTAATTACTTATTATGTTAGCTCACGAGATGTTCCTGAAAGAATTTAATTGAGAAGGTAGTACTGGTTAGAGTCATGCCACTGTATCTAACATGGTATTTCTTACAGCCAATAACACTTGCTTTCGTATACATTGGAACAACTCTCAAGGATCTTTCTGATGTGACGCATGGGTGGAGTGAGTTTTCAACTACTCGTTGGGTAAGGACCCTATTTTTTTCATATATGCTGGAGTTTCATATATGCTCCTAACTTTTTGAGTCATTTTCTGAGTCATCTTTTTCATCTGTAGTCTGATATATTTGTGGCTCTTTTACTGTGGATGTAGGTGTTTATCATATTGGGCCTTCTTGTATCTGGTAAGTTGCAATGACATGCCAACATGCGTCTTTCCTCCTCCTCCTTCTTCTTCTCCTTCTTCTTCGAGGTTTGAATGGTCATAAAAAAAAATTAATGCCTTGTCTATTGAAAACGTTTTCTTCTTCTTCCGAGTTCCCATGGGGAGAGGTTTTAATGGTCTTAAAAAAAATTAATGCCCAGTCTAGTGAAAACATCACCATTAATTGTTAAGTGCCAATTATAATTACTCAGGATTCAGTTAGCAATTTTGATTATGTAGCCATTTTGTTCAAGATTTGAGAACAATGGGGAGATAATGGTACTCAAAGGAGTTGGTGATTTTCAATATAAATGGAAGGAGCTAAATAGAAGTGGACACAGTGAAAGTTGTTCCTGTGTTTGTTGGGGCTTGTTTACTGAAAATGTCAACTTTGTGAAGTGCCGGTTAAAATAACTACATGGGATTTGTTTAACAAGTTGGATCCTACAGCCATGTGGCTTGAGACTTTGACCTTTGAGGACAATGAAGAAACTTATGGTAGTATAAAGTAGTTAGCAATTGTCAATGCATATCGATAAGTCAAATGAACTTAACTTTGTGTTGTGTGGCTGTCTCCTTGTCTGCATCTAATCACCGATTAAGTGATAATTGAGTGGGAATAACGTAGTGATTTGATGACCTGATGAAGAAAATGTTGTGAAACAAAAGGAGAAAAAAAGTAACCAATGCCAAAAAAAAAGTGCACAAGAATTTTTATATATGAAACTCTACTTCAAAACTATCTTTTTGACGCATGTGAGTAAAACTTGAACTGACCAGTGATTTTCTTTCAACCTTCGAAAAGTGGTCCTTGAATTTATGAATGTTAGATAGTTGCGTTGAGAGAATTTGAATGCAGCAGCAACAACAAAGTCTTAATCCCAAACTAGATTGAGAGAAATTGAATAGGCATTGTGGCTGTATATCATGGATTACTTCAATTTGAAATCTAATGACAACCTTAGTTTGTCCTGTTATCTTGTCTGAACTCTGACTGTATTTACATTTTTATTTATTTGTTTATTGCAGTGGTTCTAATCTTTTGTGTTACTAAAGTCGCCAAGTCTGCTTTGGATAAAGCTTTGGCCGAAAATGAAGATCTAGATTTCATATTGGCCTCGTCACAATTAACTATTGTGGCGGATATTCCTGTTAATCTGAACCAGCCTCTTATTATCAAGATAGACCCATCTGAAGACAAGCATGAAAAATGAAATTCATAATTCGTGTAAATTCTTTTCCTACCTTTTTGATGGGCAATGCTCTTATTTAATAGCTCACCATTAAGTGCCTGTCATTTGTTATTCGCATATCTGTACAGTCCTATCTTTTACAAAAAGAAAAAGAAAAGAAGGTTAAAAATAAACAAATTTGTAGGTGTGGATTGAAGTGGCTGATCGGCGGCATTTAAAATAGTGTTGAATGAGCTGTCTTCTCTAATGGGATTAAAAAATCACCGAAGAATGAAAGAAATCATTGTTTCTAATGCGTTTTGCTGCATCTTTGTGTTGTCTTCTGAAGTATCTGTATTTTCCCTTCCGCTTGCGTAAGTGGCGGTTTTTTCAGTATCCAGTCTCCCATTAGGTGTTCTTATTTTTATGGTTTTGATATCTTCATGATGTTTTTTCGATCCAAATACACTTTAAAAAGAATCCGAACTGCCATGCCAACTGATATTAAATTCAAGGGTCTTTTTGGATGGAAAGGGTTACCAGCATCACCATTTAGAGGAAGGAGGTTTTTTTTCTTTGTGATCAAATGTAAGTATATAAATTAGATCAAAAGTGACAATGCTGGAGAACCAGCAAGAACAACGTATACATGCAAATACACGAGGGAACAGGCTCCCTTTGAAACTTGAAAAAGGGGAACAAACTCCCAAGAAAAAGGCATGCAAGCCGCAGGGGAACAAACTGATTTGGTTAGCCTAGAAACCTAGTCAGAGAGAAGGTGCCAAGCCTAACCAAAGAGCCAAAAGAGGGCCATGAACAAGAAAGCTAAAGCCGCTACCATGCAGAAACTCACAAGAACGCAGCTGATCAACAAGAGCAAAACAGACGACATTGCAAGCCTAATGAGCCACCAAAAGACCAACAACAGAGGAGAAAAGAACCCATAATTCCAAATTAGCAGGAGACGAAGATAGCCTCTGATGTGACCAAGCACTAACAAAACAATTGATTGATAAAGGATAGAAGATTCCTGGTGCTTAAATGATGCGGTTGTTGGATACGATCCGTATTGTGGGTCAAGGTAAAATCAAGTGCTCCCTGGAAGTTGTGGCATTTGGTGAACAGTAAACACCATTGTTTACAGATGATAGGAAGTACTGTTTGATAGCATAGTTGGAGGTGGTGTTATCTGTTTAGGCAGCAATTTGTATCGTCCCGACCAACATGTTATTGAACAACTTCCTACTAGAAGCCATGGTCCCCATATTGTATGTTGAGATCCAAAATCAAAGGTAACACTTTCACATATTAAAATGCTTTAGGGGATTAGAAAAGTTTGTTCGAGACTTGAACAGGAGGAAATCCAAAAGCAATTCCAATTATGAAAGGTGAAAGGTGAAGCGAGATCATATGCAGTCTCATCATGAAAATATTTAAATGCATTATGGGTTCCATTGGCTCTCTTTATTTTTCTTACTTTCTCTAACAAACGAAAGGAAAGCCAGATATGGTAATTTTACAAGTTTTTGTTGCCATATTTCAGCTTTCCCGTTGTCTTCTTGTGTTCAACTTTGGTGGTGGTTAGGTCCTACCATTTCCACCGTGAAAGGCTAGGACCCTGCAATCTAAGCATCACATCCATCCATTCTATGCCAAAACCTAAAAAACAAACAAAAAAAAGTTCTGGTACTATATATATGCTTATATATGAAGCACAAACCTAGCTAAGTGAACGGGTCTAAATATCTTTTTGTCAGATTTCATGGTGACCAAACATTTCGAGACCCTGAGAGGAAAACTAGCAGGTTTCAGCATCTTTCCTCTTAGGGGCTGCATCAATGGCTGTCATGATCATACACAGACATCAGGATTTGAAAGCAGAGTCTTGAACTTGAGTGACAGGCCAATTGAACTGCAGAGAAGGGTTGGATCAATACTGAAAAAGGTGCATACGTTGAAGCCTTGTTCTTCTAAGAGACTAAAATGCAAGAGCATATACAAAGCCTACATGCCTAATAGGAGTGGCAGTACTAGTAGTGGAGGTATGAAGAGCAAAATTACTATGATGAAGCACGTCACCTTTACATTTGGGTGCATGACACTGGAGCTGATTTCTCTAGGATGGTCAAGCAGAAATATATTAGCCTTGAGGATCTGAGGGATTATTCTAAGAATAGAATTTCCAGGGATCATCAAAGAGGCTGCATATCGGTCTGCAAGAAACCCAGGCCTAGTTTTTGTTGACTTTCCATTGAATTTATATAGTTTGTGTTGGGTGGTTAATGAAAATCAAAGCTTGTTTTCTTGTCCACATCTTTAACATTAATTTCAATTTGTCTTGCTTTTTAATTAATTATGTGTCTTGAAAATTACAGATTGTGTTATCACAATACGACATGTATGCTAAAGAATGGTAATGTATCAGTGTAGCCTCTTTTCTTGCTTCTCTAATTGGTTCAGTACGTACCATTTTGATGTTAAATACTTTCACTCTTATGTTTATATTGTCAAGGATGATATCATGGAAGAGGAAGAAGTTGAAGAATACACGTACATGAGATGTTTCATCGGCTATCAACATTGAAAATTAACAGTTTGTCGAATGTTTTTTTAAGAATGACACTTGCCCAGAAGAAAATTGTAGGAAAGATGCACGTACCAGAAAAGTTTTTTAAAAATAATATATTTAATAGGCTATGGTTACAGCAACGAAAACCCTGAAATTGCAACCCTATTTAATTCAGTCAACCCTAATAAAATTCAAAATTCTAAAACCAAGCCCTAACTCTAACTAAAATTCAAACCCGAAACCAAAATCCAAACCAAAAACTCAAATCTTAAACCCTAGATCCTCGATCCAAATCCTAAACAATCCCTCTTGTCATTTTTTTTTATTGTCTCTCTCACATAATTATTGTTTACATGAAAATTCATAATTTGTTCAACAATAATAATGCCTCAAATTGGCAAGCCTAAAACAATTATAAAAGTAGAATCAAATACAAGTAAAATAAAATATAAACTCATCATTAAAAAATAACAAATATATACAACTAATACTATAATATATAAACCAACTATATCTAAGCCTGTTGCTTTTTGATGGAATGGCTTCATCTACCACATGTCATGGGTATGTCTGGGTGCATATTCAGTTATGATATCATTTAGATGTGATGCCTCTCTGATTGAATCAAGAGTAGAGTGGCAAGCACGAAATCAATTGGATGTTAGGGCATGATGTACATTATCAGTGGCCTTATGAACCATACTAGTAGCTCGTTGATTCTCGTGTAAGTTTATCTCAGCCTAATATTAACATGACATGTATCAATCCATATATAAAATATAAAACTCATTATTTATAATATGTTACTGAAAAAAATAATAAATGCATACAATTCTATTAATTTGCAATGTCTAGGGCTCGTACTTCAACCTACTCCAAGCATCAACTAAAGTCACAAGATGTACCTTTATAAAATTCTCCCTACCATGCATGCCACTTCGAGACATAATGTTGATGTATTACCTTTTAATTATTATTATTTTTATCGTGATGACTAATTACATGCAGCTCATCATTTATGTTGATGTCAATTGGAATGTGTTACTACCACGTGAATTGTCACATAACATGATTGAAGTAACACAACTCTACCACCTAAATAAAAATATCAAAGGGACCACTAATGTCCATGTGTCCCTAAATCTTTACAAACTTTAAGAGCATCTAAGAGCTCATCCTTTAAGTAAGGTGTATACTCAACCTATACATAAAAAAAAAAACATTTTATTATAAATAATTTGACATAAAAAGAGACTATGTAAAGGGTGTGCAGACAAGACAGTCAAGGTTAAAAAAACATTAGAAAAACTTTTGTAACTTATATATAATGAGATTGTTGTCTATCCAACTCACTATGATAAAATAATAGAATATTAATTGGATTATATATAAATATCCTAGTCCCATGCCACTTGGCATTACAAACCATAAATATATCACATGTTTGATCTAATTATAATTTATGTGCTAATGAAAATCTATTTCAAAATATATATTACCTCAATCCTAATAGGAGTGACAGCCCAAAAGTTTTATCTAACATTTGGTCATCCCTAACCTGAAAACGCCTCACATGCAGATGCTTTTAGGACTATAGCTATAAGAAAAAACATGTACATGATTAGTGAACGATCATATATATTTTTATAATAATAAATGAAATATAAAAATTCAAAACACTTTGTTTCTATCATTATACCTGTAAAAGAAGCAAACAACCACCGACTTGTTTGACTATTATCATGCATATATGACATAGTTATCGGTATAGGTTTGCAAGAAGTATAAACCCCTAGTTATATAAAAGAATACAATCAGAGTCTTCTAATATGACAACACACATTTATGCAAAATCATCTACATATGTTAATGATAATAAATCTTATTATTGGCATATTAAACAAGCAAAAAAAGATAATTATTAGCATGATTATGATACTATGAATACAATTCAATATTAACATAATTGAATATAATAAAAAATTATACTTACATGTCTTGTCTATATAGCCTACAATGTGTGATCGTTCTGCAATCATAAAATCGACCTATTAATAAAAACTATAATGAAATTGTTGTCATTAGCATATTAGTTATGGAATCCACTGTATTGATAAACTCCATATGAACATAAAGCACCACCCCTAATACATGGCATCATAAAGTATCAATGCAAACATGTAAGATATAAACTATAAACTACTCTCAATCAGTTATTAATATTCAAACAATAGAATATAACATAAATGTAAAAAAAAAAAAAAACAAGTGTCTGAACTCTTTTAATAATGTTCACATATGTTATCCTGTTTGGAAATTTTTTATATTATGTCATCTTTGACTACATATGCTACATCTATATTAGGTTTTTCCCTCTCTTGTATCTATCTTGTCATACAATCAAGTGGAACTTCTTCGACCTTAACCAATTCTCCATTTCAAGGGGTCTAGTTCTATATTAGGACCAATATATACATTTCATAGTGATTCATTAAGTAAATGATTGAATAGAAGAGTGTATGTATTTTTGTACATCTCAACATTGTATAATGAGTCAACAAACAAAGTATAATAAACAACATGATGTTTCACACAACATGCAAGAAAGTGTGCACATAATTGATAGATATTCTGCTATTTATCATATATGCATTTCCTTCTTGCATGTTAATTGTTTGTTGAATCTCATTTTCAACACTAGGTTTAGGGAAGGTGACCTTAAAATATCTAATGTCAATGTTAAAGAGAGTTGCAACATGGTCTTTTGATTTGTTCAATTTGGTGTGAGTTTGGCGAGTAATAGTGGAGGCCACAATACACCACAAGAAATGAAATCTTGTTCATGCTCTCTTCGATCAACAAAATAAGAATTTGACCTATAAAAATCTAGCTGGGCTAGAGTGGCAATAAGCAATACACGTTCATTTTTTGGACTGACCAAGTTGACTAGGTTATATAGAAGCATTTTTCACATAACTTAATTTTAAACGTGGGCTAGATAAAGAATCGGGTCAAGAGATTTTTTTGTCAATTTCATTCTTTTTTGTCAATTTTATTATTGGTTAACCTATCAATTAAACTAAATTTGATTTTAAGGTTGACATACTAAACCAAATTTAATAATAATATCAAATAATTATCTACAGTCTGAATAATTTTTGTTACATTTAAATTTTTTCATACTACTTGTGGTATAAGCTTATAAAGTAATGTTATCCAAAATGAGGTGGTGATCAAGAATATTTTTAATAGGCCCTTTAACAAATTTGTTAGAAGCTAAAATATGATGGGACATAATAGACCCTGAAATACATGATAGCAAACAAATGACTGGCAAGTTGGGGCAATGAAGGTTTTGCTTTGTAATTAAACAAATGCTAGTCTTCGTTTTCCTCTTCAACCTATCCGAATTAATTAAGAGCTTGATGTCTTTAAGTACTTAATATTCTAACAATCTTCTTTGCATGAGTTTCATATTCATAATTAATTGTAAATTGAATGTTATTTCATATCACTTTTATTTTCAATTAAGGTTGTGAATCTTGTGATTAATTAATCAAAAAAAAAAGGAAGGAAGGTAGGAATGAAGTGTTAATGACGTGTTCCTGAAAAAATAAGTTTTAAATAAGTGATTTAAGTGTTTTAAATCTCACTAACATGTCTTGATTTTTCATAAGTTGAGGTATAATGGATACTAAAATTAATATCTAGGTGCTTCTCATAAGACATGTACACTGAACTGAGCCGCATGAAAAATTTATATGAAGAAATCACATATTTCTATGGAAAGACTCACATGAAGGTTGTATAAATGATTCTTAGATTTGAAATTACTAAGTTACCTTATATTGAGAATATTATGCTTTAATCTTGGTACATGTTATCTCAATCAAAGTAATGAAGGAGCAGACATTGTATATAACATGAATTATATGAAGGAATTTAAGTGATCAAAAGAGAATTCATTACCTTAGGTGAAATAGAGAAAATATTTTATTTGTTCTCAAATAATATTGACTAATAAATCATTGACCCCAAAGTGGAATGAGATTTAAAAAGAGTTTCAAATCTTATTCAAACGATCAATGACTATTATGTAAAGAATAAACATGATTTAGCATGACATACATACTACATGTTTTAATGTTAAAAAAAATATATTATTAATGAAAGGATATTAATTACACTAAGAAATCAGTCACTAAAAGGTTAATTCAAATCATTAATGATTTTTTTCTAATATTTAGAGGATCATGACACGTTGCTAGATGATGCACCTGATCTTCAAATATAAATTAATCAATTTTTGAATTGATAATAAATTAAAATTTTTAATTTATTTAATTCTATTTAATTAGAATTATAATTTATATTTGGACCAACATATTAGCAACCTAATAGGTCACACATATTAAAAACTATTGCTCATAAATTAAACTGAGATGATTTAATTAAGTATGACTTGATTAAAATATATTTTACAAATTCAGGATTAGAATATAATTAATATAAGGATTATATTTCTAGACCAAGAAAAATCAAGTAAGGACTTGATTGAGTTAATTTCTAAAATTGTTCTAAATTAATATATGGATATTGTTCAAAGGGCAATTTGATAATTTATCAATTCATAAGGTTTTTCAAATTTTCCTATAAATAATAAGTTGTGCATTTTTTTTTTTAGTTGTTGTTGTCCGTTAGATAGAAAAACTATGTAAGTCACAAAATAGAGAGCTAACATTTTAGGCATAACAATCACTCTCTCTTAAATGAGAATTTAAGAGATTTCTCACTGGTGGTTCGTGTAGGTTACCGTTGGAAGCCGGACAATTGGACGACTTGTGGTTTTCAACAACTCAGCCTTTAAAGAATTATTCGAAGTTGAAGAAGATCAAATCTTCAAGTAATAAATCCCTAAATAACTTTAAATCTGTCTAACATGATCCTAAGGAATCTTGAATATTTTTGTTTTATTGTTTCCGCTGCGTGTATGATATTCAGGAACCCAACATCCTTTACTTTCAAACTTTTGTCTCGTTGACTTCTTTTTATAACTTTGCCTACATATCTAAAACTTGTGGTTCTCTCTTTTTATATATATATATATAATTTATCTTGATTTATCGTTTTCTTTTCTAGATATTCTATATAAAAAAACATTAAAGTATATATAAAATGCAATAATTAATTAAAAATTATGAAAGAACCATTTTATCCAATAGCTTAAGCTGTTAGATGAGGTCGCAATAATAGTTTTATATTACTTTCTAACGCATCCTTTCAAGTGAAAGCTATTTGAGCTTGAAACTTGAACATACTCACACTACCTTGTGCAATTAATTAAGAGAATAAGGGTGTTCAAATTCGAACTCGAGACCGTTTGGTTATCAAGATTCTGATACCATGTCAAAAAACCATCTCACTTAATAATTTAAACTATTAGATAAGATCTCAATCATACTTTTATTTTACTCTAACAAAAATGACTTACAATTTGTTAGGTATGATTTTGATTTTAAATGATAACTCAAAAGTTATTTCTTATAAATCACTTATAACAAAAATGTAAAATATTTTTTTAGAGAGGAAGTAATTTTATAAACATCAAATTGAAACAAAACAAAAAAACTCTATATACATTTGTTATAGTAAAATAAATTTGACAAGATCCATACGATGTTGATGAATCATGATCTTTTAGGTAATGTGTAGTTTTTTCATGGTTGACTAATAGAGCTCTTTGAACTTCCCAAATTAGTTTTTTTTTAAATAAGACCTTTTTTTTCAAATCATGCATGTGGATGAGTCTTCGCTATCATAGATTAGTGAGGAAACAGGTTGCACTATCATTTCATATTGATGAAAGTTTTCGATCACCTAACACTACCAATGAATGTCAATCCCTTCCAAATAACAAGATAGAATCTAATAATATTTATTTAAAGAATCTAATATCCTAGAATTTGAGACATCAAACATATATCTAGAAAAGAATTATACATACAAATCAGATTTGAAAAAGTTAGACATTAATGGTAGGATTTAAATAAAAAGGTTAAGAAATACCTCAACTACATAAAAAAAACAAAATAAATAAAGTGGTTGTCACAAGCTTTTTTCTAGCATATGATAATTCAAACTAGATTTTAAAAAATGTATTTTTATTGAGAAAAAAGAGATATAGAGAGGAGATATGAAAAGAAAAAAAAGAGAGGACTTGAAATGATTTTAAGTTAGAAATATGTTTGGTAAAAATTATTTAAATATATTTATTTTTTTAAAAAAGACGTTGTCTAATTTAGAATTCATAAAATAAAAGTTTAAAATTTTGATTAAATCAAAATTTTAATTTAAGTGAAAATTTATTTATAATTAAATATCTTTATGAATTTTCTATGATTTAAAAGATAAGGAATTAAAAACAAGTTAAATCAATTTACAAAAGTTATACCAAACAAACCTTTAATTTAAAATTTTAATTAAAAAAAATTTCTACTAAAATCTTTGTCGTTCATTTATTTTGAAATGTTATATTATAGGAAAATACACACTCTATATCCAAGAGAATATGATAGGACCTTAGTCTAAAAAAAAACTAATGATATGTTAGAATACAAGAAAATAAGAAATGGAATAAAGTTCTAAATCATATAAAAATTTAATTAATACTAAACATCACAAACACTTACAATAGCTAGATTCACTGAAAAGAAAAAATTCTCATAGATAAAATAGAATCATGGTTTGGCTAAAGGGTTGTTAAGATGCTTGTTAAGAATCAATTAACTCCAATAAATTGTTATGATAGTTAATAAAATATGCTTTATTTGTTTTTTTAACTTTTTGGGGAAAAATATATTAATTTTTTAATTACATTATTGTCGATATATAAACTATGCTATTAATTAGAGGGTGTTTGGGAGTGTGGTAGTTATTGTTTTTTAAAATATTTCTTGCTCGGAAACGCATAAAAAAATATATTTTTATTTTTTAAAATCTATTTTTGACATTTTAAATGGCATCTAAAATTATCCCAAGAAAAATCAGTCTATGCCAATATGCTAATTGGTTTAAAAATATCTTTTACCATAAAAGATAAAAAACAATTAAAAATCAATTAAATCTCCTAATATATTAACCTTCAGTTTCTATTTTTAACTTATTGTAAACAATTAAAATAAGTTTCCATTTAAGTATTACTAATTTAGTAAGTTTGACTATGATAAGAAAATGACCAAATAGATGGATTTTCTTCGACCATCCTACGCAAACCACAAATTTTTCAAGGCCTAATTAACAGTAATAACAATTTCAAGAAATTAATCTAATAGTTTTTTTATTATTATTGAATTTAAATCTCAATATTAGCTTGTTAACTTTTGAAAAAAATCTTTAACTTTCCTAGATACTCCACCACCTATTTTCTTATTTTTGATTTATAATAATTTATTGGCTAATTAATTCTAGATTTGGTGGGAAGATAACTCCCTCCAATCGCTCCTTGGATTTTCATAAATATATATAATAAACCCTTACGTTTTTAATTAGGTAAATTCAACAAATGTGTTTTCAAATTCCATACACAATTCAAATTAAAAAAAAATAGTTTATATTATGAGACCCACTAATAATATTAAAATAAAAAAATTTAAAAATAAAAGAGAAATAAAAATCAACGGTATTTAATTTCACATTAGTTATTTAATGCAACTAACCATCTTTTTTCTTTCGAGTTCTGACATAAACTTAATTCCTGACGAGAAGCAAAATAATGAAAAAGATGGAAAATTATAAAATAATTTTGTTCTTTCATACATGTTATTGTGGATTAGAGCAGTATAATGACAGAGTTATCTTTATCACAAAACTTGCTAAACATACAGTGGAGTGGAGTTGTGTTTTTCATGGGATGTATTTGACATTGAAAAAAATGATTGGAAACAAAAGTGTCAGTTCAGATTTTGCTTGGGCATGGTAAGACTGCATGCCCCAAGCGCTGGAGCATGATACCATGAGTCAAAAAAATATTTATAAACGAAGTATAAATAATTTATAAAAAACAAACAATCACAAAAATCTAATTTAACGTTTTAGATCTAAAAATTATATCTTCCCATAGAAATAGTTTATTTTTCATGTTTATGAATTTGTTATTCCTTCAATAAAAATTCTATTTTATGGTTGTTACGGATATAATTTTTGTTCAAAAATACTTTTTTATTTGAAAATATATTAAAATAATATATTTTTTTATTTTGAAATTTATTTTTAATATTAATACATTAAAATAATTTGAAAATATAAAAAAAATTAATTTAAAGCAAAAAAAATAAAAAATAAATTAATTTTTATCTTTGGTCAGGTGGTCAAGCCAGATTCAAATGTCTTGGGTCTGATGTCCGGACCCAACGCTCGTGGATTTGGCGTTGCAGTTAAACTCACTCAAATTTGAGTCAAACATGTTTAATAATATTATTAATAATATTAAAAATATTAATATTATTAATATAATAATTAATAAATTTGAGAAAAATATTATTAATATTGAAAAACAACCATATATTTTATTTGAAGAGTAAAATTAAAAATTATTGTTCTTCTTCTTCTTCTTCTTATTATTATTATTATTATTATTATTATTATTATTATCTTTAATAAATTTGAAAAAAAAATATTATTACTATCGAAGATAAATCATAAATTTGATTTGAAAGAATTAAAAAGTATAAGAACTTGTGTTAGGCGAGTTTATTATTATTATTATTATTATTATTATTATTATTATTAAATTTTTAAAAAATATTATTTCCATCAAAGAAAAACAATAAATTTTATTTGAAGAAATTAAAAATTATAAAAACTTAGGCCAGATAAGTTTAATATTATTAATAATATTAAATTAATTAATATAATTAAATTTGAAAAAAATATTATTACTATTGAAAAAATATAAATTTAATTTGAAGGGTAAAATCAATTATTATTATTGTTGTTGTTATTATTATCATTATTATTATTAATTTGGGTCTAGCATCCCCTTCCAGACCTTTTTTTGGGTCTGGAAAGGGGCGACTGACCCACGTTACTTGGGTGTGACATGATGCAGATCCAAGTTCCCTGGGTCTTATAGTCCCACTTGATCCAATGCTTTTAGGTTCAATGTGCGGACCTAAGGCTAATGAGTCCAGCGTTGCAGTTAGACCCAAGCTACTTGTGTCGTGCAGCCCCTCTTGGGCTCTTGGGCTTGACGTTTAAAAGGGACCCAAAACTTTTAGGTTTAGCGTTGCAGCTAGACCCACTTAAAAACTTGGGTCAAACATGTTTAATATTATTATTAATATTAAAAATATTATTATTTATATTATAATAATAATTATTATTATTATAATTACTATTACTATTATTAATATAATAATTAATAAAATTGAGAAAAATATTATTAATATTAAAAAATAATCATAGATTTGATTTGAAGGGTAAAATTAAAAATTATTATTATTATTATTATTATTATTATTATTATCATTAATAAATTTAGAAAACATATTATTACTATTGAAGAAAAACCATAAATTTAATTTGAAAGGATTAAAAAGTATAAGAACTTGGGTCAGGCGAGTTTATTATTATTATTATTATTATTATCATTAATAAATTTGAAAAAATAATATTATTACTATTGAAGAAAAATAATAAATTTTATTAAATTTAAAATAAATATTATTACTATTGAAAAAATAAAAATTTGATTTGAATGATAAAATCAATTATTGTTGTTGTTGTTGTTGTTGTTGTTATTAATTTGGGTTTGACATGCTCTTTCAGACCTAAAAAACTTGGTGTTGCAAAGGACTGTGACCCAAGTTACTTGGGTGTGGCATGGTGCAGACCCAAGTTCTTTGGGTCTTGCAGCCTCGCCTGACCCAAGGCTTTGGGGTTCGATATTCGAACTTAAGGCTCTTGGGTATGACGTCAAGACCCAAGTCTCTTAGGTATGTTGTTCAGATCCAAGGCTAATGGGTTCGGCGTTGCAACCATGCACACCCAATCACTTGGGTTGTGCAACCCCATTCGACTTAAGGCTCTTGGGTCCGGGACCGAGTCTCTTGGGTCCGATATCAAAACCCAAGGCTTTTGGACTTGACATTTAAAAGGGCCCCAAAGCTCTTAAGTATGGTGTTGCAACCAGACTCACTTAAACTTGGATCAGACATGTTTATTATTATTATTAAAAATATTATTTTTTATAATTAATAAATTTTTTAAAAATATTATTAATATTAAAAAACAACCATAAATTTTATTTAAAGGATAAAATTATAAATTGTTGTTTACCATCGAAAACACTCCTCATTGTTTACCATAGGTTTTTATTTTTCTCATTTGGTTTGAATTTTTTTCAATATTAATATTATATACGGGTCTCATAATATATTATTATTATTATTATTATTATTATTACAACTTAATTGTGTAAAAAAATAAATAATTTTGAAAAATAGTATTCATTTGAAAAACACAAGGGCTTAGTTGTGGATTTATGAAACACAGGAGGTGAACTTAAGTGGGTTTTGCCCAAAAACTGTCAACAGTTTTACTCTCGTACCCATTTCTTCAACAACACAAAACTCTGCATTCCAGTTTTCAACACCCCCTCCACTTCTGTCCCACCCAAAAAATGGGACTTTCATGGAGCAATAGTAGAAGAACCACCACTTTTTATCACCCCCATCCACCTCCTCCGCCACCGCCACCACCTTACTATTATCATCCTGGAGAAGCCGTCTCTCCTCCTCCTCCTCCCCCACCACCGCATCAAAATCACTACACCACCATACAACAACCACCACCAACAACCTCATCACCACCACAATCTTACCCTTATCCTACACACCCTCCACCTCCAATTCACTCCTACTACAACTCCCATCCATACCATTCCCGCAACTATGCAAATCACAATTACCAATACCAACCCTTTTATTATACCAGTCATTATCAACCCGCTAGTGGGTGGTCTCCTGTAATTAGGCCTAGTGTGGGTTTTTCTACTACTGCTGCTTCTACTGCACTGCCAATTCAGCTGGAGCCGGCTCCTTTTGTTGATCATCAGAATGCAAAGAGGATTAGGAATGATGTCAATGTTCATAAAGATACTTTAAAGGTTGAAATTGATGTTTCAAATCCTGATCATCACTTGGTTTCTTTCGTTTTCGATGCTTTGTTTGATGGGAGGTTAGTATTTGATTTGCTGGTATTAGATTCTTGTTGAATTCTTGCTTTTGTTTCGGTAAAGATGAGGTTTTTAATATATTGGTTGCTTGTTACATGATACTTGATTAAGGGTTTGCTTCTGTTGCTAAATTGACATGGAGTATTTAGTTTGCTTAAGGAATTAAATCAAGATCTTGAATCTCGTAATTTCCATTAGCTACGAGCTTTGGTGATTAACTTTATTGGATCCCTTTAGTTAAGTCTGAGGTGAGATATTGTATTGTTATGAGTGACCGAAGGAATTGAAGCAAGATAAAGACTGCCCCCGAGAAGGAATGAATTCAATTTGCATTATTGGGTGACTTTTTAATGTTGAAAACATTTCACAGTGGGGATTCAATCCTAATGGGTGATATCTCAAGTGATAGTATGGGGTGATATAGAATATGGACCTCATGCATCTTATCTCTTAATTGTTGACTCTCTAGAGTGGCTTTGGTGGTGGAAATAAGAGTAGTGAAGGGTTTCGAAAATGAAATTTGCAAGAACGAGCCAAAACAGGGAAATTTGAATGATTTAACATAGAGTGACACGACCATAACCAAAGCCTAAGTTTACTTTCCCCGTTTATGATGTTCTCCTAATACCTCTAGAGATACTTGGAGATCGTGGACCGTGGTTGCTTATATGCTGCAAATGCTGGCCATTTTTTCCTATGTTTGACATATTGATGCGGGACAATAAATAATAAGAATTAAAGTAAGAAAAAGAAAGAAGCTTTAGAGAAAGAAGAAAGCTAAAGAAGAGAAGAAAGGGGATTGGAGATATGCAAAGTCTGCAATATTTTCATTAATCATCAAAAACTATCTAACATTTAGAAAAGTAGGATATAAATACTAAAATCCTAACTAGAACAAGCGTTTAGGTTTATGGCCCACTAAATAAAATACCCAACAATAATTAAATTAAACCCAACAAATAAAACCAAATTAATAAATCTTAACTAAAAGTTCACATAAATTAAATCCAAAAACATAAGCTAAAGCCCAATTTCTCAATAGTTTGGGCTATCCTCCATCGTCTATGATCATATGCATGCGTAACCAATGTTTCCGGTTCGGTGTCCCCATCAATTATCCCGGGGTTGGAAGAACTCGACCCCGTCGAGTATAGGTCAAGACAGCTCCAATAATGCTCTCAAAGATAAGGATCAAGCTGTTATGATGTCTCTCTAATAATCCAAGTATAGTGTGAATCTGGTCGTCGAGCCCATATACTGGGATTTGCTGAAGTTCATAATCCCTGGTAAAAACAACTTGTGCATTCAAAGTAGCATTAGTATGTTCCTTTTGTGCCAAAGATATGGATAATGAGGTAGGGGTATCAAAAGGAGCATCAAGGATAGGTTGTATTTTATAAATAATGAGATCTTTTATGTTAAAAATAGAGCTAATATCAAAGTTTAATGGCAATTTAATGGCATAATTATTTGATTCAATCATTTGCAACACTTTGAATGGTCTAGCACTACTTACTTGCAATTTATGATCGGTTTCCAAAGGACACCGTTCAGGTCTAATTTGTATCATGAAATAATCTCCAACATTAAATGCATCATGATACTTAAGTAAATCAGCTCAAAATTTGTGTTGTTCATTACTTGCTTGAATTTGTTTCATGATCTCAACATGCAAATTATGAAGTCCACATGGTAACGACTCAGTTGACTTAGACATCCTATTGTGAGAAGATATGGGAAGGTGTTCTATAGGCTTATCAGGTTTGTAACTATGAACATTAAATGATCGAGGGTGTGGAATGAGACAAACTTTGTTTGAAACATGTGTAGACATGGTATGGACACAATCAAGTAAACTAGGATTATCTTCATCTTCTTTATCATGTGCATGAGGTAAGGGGTCAGAAAGCTCAACATGTTGTTTTAAACTTATGATGTGCTGGACACCAAGCATGTGGGGTGAGGAATCAGGTAGTTTAGGAGGACTAATATCATGAGACTCTTCTAAGACCTTATCTCTATAGGCGATTCCACTAAAGAGTTTCCTAAAACTTCTTCTACTATTAAAGCAGACATATCAGACTCTTCCCTAACGTCATTCTCAAGCTCACGTGGGCTTATTGTGTTAAGTACCTCTTCTTGCACATCCTCGTCATCTAGGTCACTAAAATCCTCAAGATTAGGCTCATACACTTCAGCACTACAATATTCCTCTTTACATATATGCTTATATTTTTGGATGGCTAAAGGTTTAGAGGTACAATCTAAAGAGATATGCCTAAAACCTAGACAATTAGTACACTTAACCATTGAACTCACCTTAGACACTTCATTAACAACTCATTTGCCTCTATCTTTCTTATAAAGTTGGGAGTTACTCTGATTAGGTCTGTGTGGTGGAGCACCTAACAAAGAATCACTACTTCTGAATTGGGACCTAACAGGGATACTATAAGAGTCCTGATGATTCTTCCACTGATTCTTTGTGACCAACTTGTAGTCTTTAACTAAGGTATAAGCTTGGTCAAGGGTAGATACACTTTGAAATACAACTTCTCTTCTAAGATCATCTTTCAAGCCTTTATAAAATCTACGCAAAGTCATGGCTTCATTCTCTCTTATGGCACATCTCATCATGTAATCGTTAAACTGTGTTATATACTCATTGATAGACTTATTCCCTTGTCTTTAATTGTTTCATTGGTCTAAGAATTTATTCCTATAAGACTGGGGTAGGTACTTCTCCTGAAGGTCTTGTTTCATTTTGATCCAATCAGTTATAGGAGGTTTACCTCTCATCTCTAAACAATCTTCAACTTCTCTCTAATAAGTTTTGGCTTCACCGATAAGCTTTATCTCAACAAATCTAACTTTCTTATTATCAGACAAGTTATGCCACTCAAATAATGATCCATATCACGAATCCACATATCAAATATCCAAGGGTCATGACGACCATCAAAAGTGGGGGCTTCTATTTTGTTAGGACTCAAGACTCGCTCATTAAAGTCATCGTGTTTAGAGTAACCTAAATGATAGTCATACTGGTGGCGCTCAGAGTGAACTTGTCCATAATGCTTGTTCTTGTGATATTTATTGGTCTTTGAGTGCCTTATTCGAAAACTCTCTTGGCGCTCAATTCTTTTAAACATGGTGATCACCTAAGTTTGCAGTTCCCTTTAAATGGTCATGAGAGTATCACTAATGGTCGATTCTACGGTAAGTGTAAACTTAAGCTTGAACACTAGATGATCATGACACAAATGCATGCTATACTAACTTATAAATGGAATTAAGATCACAAATGGTTCTTGTAAGTAAAATCACAACCCCAAAAAAATAAAGCTAATCTTTTTTTTTTCTATTTTTTTGTGAAGATTAATCAAGAACAGATTATGCCAGGAAAATTATAAGCACGCAATACTGGACCTTTTAAGTGTAAATGATTAATCAAATAATGGTCACAACTTTTACTAGCTTCAGCAAGCTCAACAACTAGTTGCTAAATATTAATGAAGAAAGAGGTTGATAAACAAGAGTTAAAAGATAAAATGCAAGGTGGGAATTTTGTTTTTGTTTTTTTTTTTTTCTAGCACAAAAGTAATATTAATGATAACTCTAAATGACAATTGCACAACCAGAAAAGATAAAAAATCAACAAATTAAAAGATGAAGTGATTCACTAATTAGATTGAGGCGAGGAAGCTTGCTGCCATTGACATGGCAGATTGAATGCCGGTTGACGTGGCATATGTGGTGGCAGTCATTGGTGACATGTTGACTGAGGTGGCAGGAACCAACAACATAGCTGCTGAGGTGGCAAAAGCAGGGAAATGAATTTCTGACATGATGATGTGGCAGCTGATGAGGTAGTATAGGATGATGTGGCGGAATCCGCTTATGTGATAGACTAGTCACGTGGCCGACTATGCTGAAATGGCGGCTGACGTCGACCAGATAGTTGACGTGTCGATTGACGTGGCATGGTTAATTAATCTTGCCTCAAACGACTTCTGTGCTGCAATCCTCTTTGCTGAGTTTCCTTCTTGTTGTTGTTGGCGGCGAGGCATGACTGCTGATCTGTTGATACTGTTGTTTAGGCGTCGCCAGGGCTGAAAGACAAGTTATGGTGGCTGCGGCTGGTGCTGCTGGAGGGTGCAATTTAGTGGTGGCTGCGGCAAATGGTTTGTAACTCTAATTTGGGTTGTTGAAGACAAAGCTCTGCTTGATGTCTAATCTACCGCTGGTGGGGAGAGGATGAAATTGGTGGGTGCGCCGTCGCCGACGAAGATCTGCTGTTGGTGTGGACGACCTGTTGTGGCTGCAGGTTGTTGACGGCGTGTACCTATGGATTGATGTGGTGGTATTGGCTGTGATCGGCGTTGAAGGCAGACTGTAAT
>Ga0325405_1001586_pt1 | contig 23198 bp, 17 predicted proteins | sample PopdelMetagenome_21_FD_205663 | JGI IMG/M metagenome (GOLD analysis project Ga0325405, IMG submission 205663) | Populus deltoides microbial communities from Bellville, Georgia, United States - Xylem-Control-R2 | ecosystem: Host-associated > Plants > Phyllosphere > Stem > Wood/Secondary xylem...
CCCCTCATTTTTAATCTCTTAATCCAATTCTTTTTCGTGAAATCAAACACCAACCTGATATTATGATTTTTTTTTATATGGAGATAAACATCATAAAAACAAATTGAAATAAATTATAAATTTCAAATCTCAATTAACACAACAGTGAAGGATAAAATTGAAAAGAAAAAAATTTTGACAACCAAAGCAAAAAAAAGGACAAAATTGTAAAAAAGGAAAATATTGTGTGAATTGCGTAATGTTTCACCTCACAATGTAGATAAAAACATTGATTTCTTTTATTTTATTTTTTATTTAATAATAAAAAGCTCATTAAAGACAACTTGAATAATTAAATTTTTATTAAAACTGTAACATTTTTTTTAGTTCTTTGAAATTAACTTAATTGAGTTTAAATCAAATTTAAATGGATTAATCAAGTCCCTAAAAATTAGCACTATATTTTAATAAGTCAATGTCTTTTCTAACTTAACTTAAAATTTAAACTCAAACTCAAGTTAGTGTTTGAGAATGTAAATTTCTGAAGTCAACCTATAGGTCACGCGAGTTTAATAAACTTCATGTTAGTTGATATAATCTAAGATTAGCTAGTTTAGCTTGAGATTTTTCAGAATAAATAATCAAAGATGGCTGTGAATTGCTAGAAGCTTACAGGAAACCTTTTCTTGATAAGCACCCGCAAAGCAAAGCCAAGAAAATAAACATCAAGCAAAGAAAGACCTATAATAACACAACTCAAATTCATTAGCTAGCTAGAGTGAGCTACAGAAAGAAAAGAAGTAATGGAGAGAAGTGGGTTTGGGTCATCAATGACCGTGGCAGTGGCAGTGCTTGTTTTTGCCATGATGGTGATGGTACCTGAAGTGTCTGCAACTAGATGGACAGTTGGATCCAACATGGGTTGGACAACTAATGTCAACTACACTATGTGGGCTCAAGACAAGCACTTCTACAATGGTGACTGGCTCTGTAATTACAAATACTCTTTCTTGCATGAATCTAGTTTCAGATCTTGTTTATGCTTCGTTAACTGGGTTTCTCTTCTTTCTGTGTGCATGCTTTTGCTGTTTTGAGTGAAGGGTAGTGTAATGTTTTTTGATTTTCACTTACTTTGTTGGTCTTGGAGCTAGATGGGTAGATCTATAAATGGGATGCCTTTGGAATTGGCTTTAGTTACCAAGTTTTGAGCTTTTTCATACTTTGTTGGATTAAGCTTCTAGTTTGCATTTCTTTAGGATATTTCTGCCTGCAATTAAGAGCTAGCTTGTTCTTCAAATGTGGGTGTTAATTAGCATGTCTTTTCTACTAATGCCTGGAATTCTTAACTAAATTCGACTTCTGAGAAAATTCTAAAGAAATCAACGTGAAAACTGCATAGATTGTTATTTATTTCATTTCATTTCATTTCTATCAGAGGCTAATGGATATTAAATTAATGTTTCTTTCACCTTATTATAGCATGCAAGATTTAATTATATGACGACCAAAATGAGATTCCTATTGGATTTGATTAATCTTTGGATATGTTATTGTTTGTACTAAAATGAGAGCATAAACTTTGTCAAAATCCACACTCTAATTTAAGCATTATATTTAAGTCCAAATTTGGGGCTGAACTTTTACTTTGGCAATCTTTGCACATAGCTAGTTCATCTGGATCAAGTTTCCTTCAACTGTACCTAGACAGAATAGATTCATTTAGAACAGTGAAGGTCTAAGTCTTTACCACGCTGTGTAAAGTAGTCTTTGATTGCTGCTAAGTTCAGTCAGTCAGACCTAATTCGAATATAGCACGATACCCCACATTTTCAGTTCCATGGCTAGAGATAAAATATTACATTTTTTGCCCTGTTGATACTACTAGCTAACGGCGATGGCTAAAACCAAACAATAAGCTTTTCATGATTAATGAAACATACCCTAAAGTTGCTATTAAAGAGTATTCCTTTCAAATACATGATTTGCTCTTGCTTTCCAGTTCTTGTACTGTGCGTGTACCATGCGTGGAATTTAGTCATCTAATTCCCAAAAATTAAACTTGATTTCAAAATTTTCCCCAGTTTTTGTGTAAGATAGGAACCAAATGAATGTGTTAGAGGTGAACAAAACAGATTTTGAGTCATGCAACTCTGATCATCCTCTTCACAATTTGACCAGGGGAGCTGGAAGAGATGTGGTTCCATTGAACGTCACTCGCAATTACTATTTCATTAGTGGCAAGGGGTTCTGCTATGGAGGCATGAAGCTAGCTGTCCATGTAGCAAACCCACCTCCCCCTCCCACCGCTGCCCCACTAAACGAGAAGAGTGGCTCTTCAAGTTCCATTCTCAAATGCCAGTATGTTCTATCAACTGTTTTCGCCATTGGTGCACTATGGGATGCATTTGTCTGGTTCTGGTAGCCCCATTGTTTCAGCATTTTCCATGCATATTATTTTCAACATTTCCTTCAACCAAACTGTAATAGGAAATTGAGTCTTTTTTAATTTTTGCTTTCTTTTTGTTGGGGAGTTTTTTAATTTATGATAGTTGACCCGAGATTGGATGTCTTGATGTGTAAGTTAGTCTAGGGTTTTGGTATTTCAGTTTTTTAATGTGTTGAGTATGTTCATCGAAACGCTAAGGCATGTTTTATGCTATATATTGTAGAGCTCAGTGTGTACTAGCTACATAACTTGCGTTGCTCAGTGGGCATCAATTCCAATTTCTTTTTTCTTCTTTGTATCTAGTTTTGTTGAATGTATTTGAACATAAACCAATTTCAAGAGTTTTACTTAGGGAGTCATTTTAAATAGCTACAATCATTGAAAAATTATTATTATTTTAAAAAAACTTCAAGAATTATCTTAAACACAATCATAATTAAGAAGATAGGAGTTGAAGATCTTATTTTAAGGCTACGACTAGAAAAAAACAATAAGTTATCTGAAAAAAAAATAATTTTTCTGCCGTTCAAAAGCAAATATTATAAAACAAATAGGAAAGTTCTACAACAAGAAGAATCTTATTGTGAAGGAAAAAGGAATTTTCAAAAAAAATTAATGGTAAATGCTTTTGATATGAATGATATGATTCAAGCAAATGTTGAAAAAGGAAATTCAGATTCTAGCATAATTTCAATTTTATTCGATCAAGTATAAATTTCAATCCGATTATTAAATCAAGCTAAAATATTATCAAAAGTTTTTAGAGGTCTTGTTTTATATCAAAATAAAATTTTAGGTCAATCTGATATCAGTAAGACCTTGCGATAAGGTCCATAAGCTACTATGAAGGATTTGTATTAGTTTTCTAGTTGATTTATGATTTTTTTTTATTTTTTTAAAACTCTTTGATTATTTTTTTAGACTTGTTTATGATGTCTTTATCTTATATTAATAGGGTTATTTAACGTGTACTTAGGTTTTTGTTTTGTAGCCATGATGTTTTGAATAAATTTATATTTTGCATGACACAATAATTTTTTCGTTACTAAGACAAAGATCAACAATTGATTTATCAATGTATTGCTGACATTATGGTGTCCTTGCATGCTTCGAGCTCTTGTTTCACTATAAATAATAAGTCCAAGTTCTTTTCCAATACACTTGATTTTTAGATACATGATTATATCTAGGTCAAACTTTCTATAAAAAACCTGAATTTCAGTTTTCTTGGGTTGTTTATCTACTTTGTTGTGAGTTTTTGGATCTTTATATCCACATGGTTCGTATCAATTGGTATTAAAACTTGACTTAAAAAATTAGGTTATATCCTTTTTTGTTTTTGTTGTTTAAATTTGTTTTCGCATATATCTTCTTCTTGTTTTTCTTTATGTCTTGTTTTGGGTATGATTTGGTTAAAGTTCTATTCGGTTAATTTTCTTTTCTCTTTTTTTGTTATTGTTTAGTTTGGCGTTAAGGTCTTTTGATTAAAAAAGTATCTAATGTTTAATTATGTCCAAAATATCTATTTAGAGTTTTTTAAAAATCAACAGGATTGCAAATTCAAGTTTACAAGGGCAGACTCATCCAAGTTTGATCTCATCAAAATTAGCTGGGCATCTATAGCTTCAAATTTAAGATTTTAGGTCAGAATCCCTATTTCATAGTGTTTTTATATCATATCTTTCATGTCTTCTATCTTGTTTTTCTATTGGTATCTTGTATTCTCCAAGGGAGAGTGAAGAAAGAAGAGTTCTCACTCAAGAATGCAAAGACCTATTCGATATGGTTGGGGTTTTGAGGTAAGAATTTGATAAGTTAAAAGAACTATTCTATGAATTGCGAGCTTCAAAGCAAGAGAAGAAAAAACATTGAAAGGATGAAAGACAAAAAAAAAAGGACTGCTACTTTCATACAAAATTGTTGGAGGCGAGTGTTGGCAAGAAAGAACGTTGAAAGCTTAAACAAGAGATTTATAAAACATCTATTATACCTATTGGTAATTCAATGATGAATCATCTTGGGGAGGGAGGGAGAGAGAGAGAGAGAGAGAGATACGATCCAAAAAAAGTTGAACAAAGAATTCAGATTCTAGTGTAATTGTGCATATTGTTCAGTTTTATGCTATTGAGCATAATTTTCAATCCAACTATGGAATCGAGCTAAAATTCTAATAAGAGTTTCAATATATATTTTTCTACATCAAGTTAAAATTTAAAGTAAATCAGAGTTCGGCAAGGTCTTGCAATATATGTCAGCATATGCAATATAAATTTTGTTATTTGTTATCTTTTGACTTGTAAACTTCTTATTTGAAGATGATTTGTTTTTTAATAATGCAAGAATATTCAATAGCTAATTTTGGGACTTTTTCTAGTTCTATAAAGAAACTAAGGAGCAACAAATATTGTCATCACTCAATTTTGACACTCTATTTTTGTATATATTTTGAAAAAATTAGAAAAATCCAAACAAATATCTTTTTAGTAAATCTATTTAATTTTAATTATTTTGTTATATTCTTTATTTTTATTTAATTATTATGCATTAAAAATAAATCATGAAAATCATAAAAAAAATACAAAAAAAAATCTAGAAGATAAAAAAATAAAAAATACATAGCTAGGGTTGAAATTGGACCAATAATTGAGTATCATCGGCAAAAATAAAGTTTGGGAAATTTTAGGTCATAATTGAGGGTTGAATTGAAGAAATAGATTAAAATGGTTTAATTTGGCTAAGATTGAAAGGAATTTGAAGTTTAAAGATGAGTTTGAAATAAATAACCAAGTTAGAAAATCAAGTAAGGGTTTAATTGAAAAACAAATAAAGTTGGGAGTCAATTAAGCTTAAAATGAAGAATTGAAGAACATGAACTAATATGAAAACGAAGGAAAATTTGAAATATGTAGAAGAATCAAGTTGGAGTTTTGGATGGAATTGTGATCCTAATCATACCTCATTGTACCCAAGATTAAAGAAACAATGCAGATTTAATGTCAAATTAAATGATTGTTAGACTTAATTAGATTTTTCATAAACCAATTTGATTTAATCATGGACCAAATTAAAAGTTTAATTATATTTAATAATTAATTTGGGTCAAATTAAAAGATTTAATTAGGTGTGAGAATTTAATTATAGTTTTAATAGGTCAATTTAATTTTATTAGAGACTTAATTCGTAAAAAATTAAGTTTGGAGCCTAATTTGAGCTTATTTGAGAATATTGAAATTTTAAAGAGCCAAACTCAATTTTTACGAAGTCAATTGATTGAAATCAAGGATTAAATTGCAAGAAATTCAAAGTTTAGGGTCAAGTTAAAGAAATTTATAACCCCTTACCTTTTTTAAAAAAGACGCTAAACTTCAAGGACTTAATTTGATTGAAAACAAGAGGTGAAATTGAAGCAAATTAAAAGCTTAATGGTCAATTGAGGGTTAATTTGCATAAATTCAAAACCAAGGACAAAAATGAAAAGGCATTGAAATCCAGGGTTAATATTTGAGTTTGACAATGGTAAAATTGCATAAAATTAAAAGTTCAAAGTTATTTAGGGATGCAATTAAAAGAAATTAAAAGCAAAAAGACTAAATTGAACTTTAGTCAAATCCCTAATTAAAATCCTAAGAACATCAACATGGTGTCATTTCATTTAAATGAAACGATGTGTTTTGACCAAAGTGATTTGTTTTGGTGCAAAACGATGTTGTCCTGTCATCTAGTTACTGTTTATCATCCTTAACCTTTTGTACCTGAAAAACTGTTTAGGTGACTATTTTTCAAGTGTATTTAATGCCTTATCTCTCCATCAAATCAGACAAACAAGACACTACTTTGATGGCCTGACACCATACTATACCCCAATCTTAATTCTTGCTGGCTGCTTGCCTCTATAGCCACTACGGCGCCCCCAAAGAGGTTAACCCAATCAGCCTTTAGCAGCCAAATGTTTGCAGCTCATAATGATGACTTTGAGTCAATAATTGAGATCCTTCCGGTTTGAATAAAGAGCCAAGATTTGTCCTTAATAAAGACAAGATGTCCCTCTTTCACCCTCTATAAACAAGGGTGAATTTTGGGCATTAGATAACAAGAAAAAAGAGTGAAAAGTGAGCAAAAAACCAATTTTTTTTTTTTTTTACAATTTCATATGTTAGCCTTATTCTACACCCTCACCAACACCAGTCTCCTCTACCAACATCTGTGCATCTCCTTCACCAACCAATCATCTTCATCGCAAGCTTCTTCTTTTTCCTCTACACAATAACCTCCAACGATGGCGTCATGAGCAACTCTAACGACACCTTAGCCACGCCAGCAGACCAGTAACAACAATGACGCTTCTCCCCTGCGGCAGGTAACTGCCCTCTTCCTCCTGCAATTTCTTCCCTTATAAGCATGCAGGACGTGAATTAATTCAGGTCCTGCAACTGTTGGCTTGAGCTCGAGCAGAGGCAAAGATAAGCTGAACCCATTTCAGCCCAGCCTATATGGTTAGGCTGGGTCTAGCCCATTCTAAAAAAAGGGTTGTTGAGCTATTAGTCAGCCCAACCGGGCTATGCTTGGGCCTTGAGCCCAAATAGCCCATCCAAAAAATATAATAATAATAAAACTAAAAATTTCAAAGACCACTTTAAAGTCATTTGTAGGTCCGTTGCGTATTTTTCCAACAATTTTGTCTAATATCGTGTTATAGATTTACACTGTAAGATATAGATTCAATATAAAAAATATCTTATTTTTCTCTGAAATTTCAAAAATGAACTTCCATTTCAAAAACAAAAAAATATTTTATTTTCATGCATATGACCAAATCCTAAAGTTTTTTCACGCATATTTTCTAAAAAGGATAAAATCACATTTTTATCATATTTTAAAAATGCAAAATGGATATCATAACCGATTTATGATTATCCATTAGGGTTTGACCAAAATATCAAAAATCCTACAACAATTAGTTTGTTATTCGGAGAGTTAGGATTTAGCTGTAGACTTTAATATTTGGAAGTACAAAATTATACTGTAAAGTGTTTCCTCAATTATTAAAGATTCAAAATAAAAAATAAATGCGATGCTAAATTTGAGACTTAGAATGATTAGGATGTAATCCAGTAAGGTAGAACTTCCTCATGAAGGGATATCTGCTTTGAACTTTAGATAAGACTAATAGATAGAGACATGACCTAGAAAAAAAACAATCAATCAACAATGCAGCTTACCTTAGGTAAAGTGTACTGGGGTGATACATCTTCCACTTGCATAATTAGTCCCCTTACATAGATTCTCACAAACCATTAGGTTTTCTAGTGACCATAATATTAAGTGACAATTCATGAACCCTATAATCATAACTTTATGATTAAACCCAAAACCCACCTTTCAATTCTAAGAGGCAGCTCTACCATGCGATGACGTGCACGTCATAACACCACATATAATAGAAAATCCAAAGTTAACTAGGAATCCATAAAACACATGGAAACATCATATAACAAGGTTGGCCTGAACTGATACAAAATTAGCTGCCTTCTTGTTGAAACTTCATGGCCCAAATAAAGGTGGATTAAACTCCTCTTGCACATAGATTAAATGTATTAAAGCCTACTCTTGATGCTTCAAAGGATCCCCAAGTTCAGCCTTAGTCGAAATCCAAAACTTGCATAACTAGCCCATTCAATGCTTTGCTTTGGACCTTGTGATGAGCCTATTTGAAATGTGTAATGGGTCATTGGTGTTTGTGAGCTGATCCACATTAATTTTTTTTTATTAGTGGTTTATATGGATTATCGTTAGAGATCAGACACTTGGATAACTTGTGGTTTGTGATAACTCAACCCTGAAGTAATTATTCAAAGTTGAAAAGAACATATAATTTTAGGTAATCTTCATAAAACCCTAAACAACTCTAAATCTGTCTAACAAGATCTTGGGACTCCTGAAGATTTTTTAAATTTACCATTTTCACTAGGTATATGTGTTTTGTGAAATCCAATAATGCATCTTTCCTCACAAGTCACAAATAAGTTATAAGTATAGTTACAAAGACTCATTTTAGATTTGACCCAATCCAAGTCTCGGGGAGGGGCAACTCATAAGTTGACAGATTAATTCAATTTTTTTTAAAAAAAATTTTAAACATAAAATGATGTCGTTTTAACAAGAAATAATCCAATTCAAAATAAAACTCGCTTCTAGCTTGGTTTAGGTCAACAAATTGCAAAATTGAACAATTGAATTGAACGGGTTTTAAGCGCTTTTTGGAATTGCGTTCCAAACGGTATTTCATGAAAATCTGAAAAAAAATTAAAATTATTTTTTTCATATTTTCGAACCGTTTTGATGTGCTAATGTCAATATTAATTTTTCAAAAATAAAAAAAAATTATTTTGATGTATTTTTTAATAAAAAACATTTTGAAAAACAATCGCTACCACACTCTCAAACACTTTTAAGTTTTATTTGTTTTTATAGTGCGATGTGATATAATATGCCTTTTCCTCCGATTATAAATTTAAAAAGTGTTAATTACTCAACACTTATCATAGTTTGCATAGTATTCTATCTCTTAAAACTTTAATTAAAAAAACTATAATTTTTAATTTTTTTAAAAATTATTATTTTTTAAATCCTAACCGTAAAAGGCAATCACACAATTATACATGTTATCAAAAAGTAACGGAATTATGGAAAAAAGAACAAGACAAAACAAGAGACAAAACCCCTGGAACACCTTCGACTTGATAAAAAAAATTACAGCTAGCATCTCGTGTCGTGTGTGCGAGCTACCTTCTATCCTCTGCTGTCTTGCTGCACCTGAGGCTGAAACACCGTTTTAGCAATAAAAAAAGTATAAACCATACACAGAGAAAAGAGTGAGAGATTTACTGAATCTGTGTTCATTGTTGCTAAGAACTGAAGGGCAGAAAAAACTAAAAAATGGCAATGCCTGGGTATCTTTTTAGGTTCTCTACAAATGCAGCATTAATGAGTTTCAATCTCCCTTTTGGAAGCTCCATTTCTTCATCCTCCATGGTTGGATCCTTTCCCATTCTTTTTATTTTTTCTCTCTAACTTTCTTAAATTTACAGTTTCATGCGAAATGGTGAATGCTTATGTTTGATTTTGTGCATACCATCTTTAGTACTTGTTAGTAGAAACAGCCTAGTAGTGTACCAATAAGGTCTAAGAAGACACCTCAAGGAGCCTTCTAGGGTTTTGCTTGGCTTCAGTTAATACATTCACCATTTCAAAATTGGGTTTTTGATTTTATACTCATATGGCTATTTAAATTCTTTATCTTCTTACTATCATTTTGTGTAGTCTTTGTTTGGATTTTGGAATGTGTTGCAAGAAAACAGAATAAGCTCCCAAATTGTCTCCCTTTCTTGCATTCATTCCTACAACTAATTGCAGGCACCGTGTGACTATTTCCCTTTCCCATCTCTCTGTTGCCTTATTGAAGACTAATTGGGACCTTTTATTTTACTGAATTAGTTGTGCTAATTATTCCTATAATGAAATTTATGATTGCAATTATCCTTTCATACTGCAATGCTCTCTCCACTGTTGTGAGTATCACCACTACTGCTGGTGCTACCATCGGCATAGGAATTGTGTCCTTTTCTACTAGTTAGTTGGCATTACTTTGCATAGGAATACAGGAACCATGTTTTATATTTGCAATGCAGCAAGTAGCATTAAGCTCTATCTAGCACACCTATTAATGTCACTTCTATATGGCCAAATGGTGCTCTGTTGTGGCATATACTTTGCTTTCATAACATGAATCTTGGACCTTTACTGTTGTTGTATTTGCCTTTATCAATCAGTTTAATCTGGACTAATGTCATGCCCTTGAGATGCTTCTGGTGAGGAGTGTAGAAATAAACAAAATGAACGGCAGATGGATAATCTATGAATGTTTATTTTAATACCTGATTGCTTCTTGCAGGTAGGATTTAAGGGCCACACTTGTGTAGGATCTACTAGCTGGTCCTGCAGTGACACCAAGTGTTATCGCAACCAGTCTTTTGGGATTACTGGGCACAATGAGCTCATTACTGAATCTGTAAGGCAAGAGGCTGAGGGCTTTCTCCTTAATGCTATGAACATGAGCTTCTTTGAGCGTCTAAATTTGGCATGGAAGATATTGTTCCCATCTTTTGCAACAAGAAGCAAGTCAAATGCAAACATTGCCAAGCAACGGCTGAAGATGATTCTCTTCTCTGATAGATGTGCAGTCACTGATGAGGCAAAGCAGAAGATTGTGAGTAACGTTATGAATACTCTATCCGATTTTGTGGAGATAGACTCACAGGATAAAGTCCAGCTTAGTGTCTCAACAGATTCAGATTTGGGGACCATCTACTCTATCACAGTTCCGGTCCGGCGTGTTAAGCCTGGGTATCATGATGAGGAAGATCTTGAGGCTAATATTCAGTACAAGGGCACCTGAGAAAGATCTGGCTCTCTTGATGTTCGGTGTTCTACATTCCAGACGAGAAATATCAGTAAAATCTATTTGTTTGATTTCTTCATGCTAATGTCACAAGTAGTGATTTAATCCTGTCAATGCTAGGGTGGGAAACAGTGTTTTTGTAGATAGACCAATTTTGTTTGATTAATTTTTGGATAATGTACTGTTAGGGAACTAGCAAGTTATTGCCAAATGAGAATATCTGCCGTAAAGTAGAGGCCATAGCCTCCTGGCACATCGTTGAACCTTCTTTCTTTCCTTCTTTTTTTATTTACAAGACATTATCAGACACCATTTGTTTGCATGCAGAATGACTTGATGAAAGCATATACGTGCAACCTCCGCAGAATGTTACACATATAGCTGATTCTCACAATCCTTATTTCAGCTATAAACTTGAGTAGTTTGATCATCAGAATAAGGAGAGCTGGGAAAAGAATTCGAAAAAAATTATATTCCATGTGTTCTCTCCAAATCAATCTATTTGCGGTCTGTGTTTTTAGTGATATAAAAAGAAAAAAAGAAGGAAAAATCTGATAGAACAAGCAGTACAAGCACTAAAAAATATCAGTATCTCTATGTTCTTAGTGATATAACTAGTTAATCCCTTGGGTTTCAGAAGAACAATGGTATATTCCTATATTTTTATACTTGTTTGTAACTCCATACATCCTCCCAATACTTTTTCACAACAATTTAATTGTTTTTTTTTCAATATTTATTTTTATTTTTATTGAAATACACTATTCAACAATTAACTATATTAATATTTTTATATAATTGATTGATAACATATTTGTTCCATGGATGAATTTGTTGGAGCGCGGGACGATGTTCAAAGGTTGCGGATTGGGTTCTCACTTAAGTGTTAATGGAATCTTGTTTCATATATCTAGGCATAGATCTCATATAATCTGGGCCCTACCTCCCCAAGGCTTTATTAGATCCATTCATCTCTTCAAATCAGATTGAATTTAAATTGTTGCAGAGAATTTAAGTACAATATCTTATATTCTAGATATTATTAGATAAATTACCCGCGCTGCACTGTAAATTAATTTATTTTTTCTTGTTGCCTTGATTATTTTCAGGAGTATTTAAATAATTGAGTTATACAAAACAAAAAAAAAACAAAATCGAAATAACCCGAAAAGCCCAATTTTTTTTTCTTTTAAAGATAATTTAGTAATTATACTAAGCAACAAAGATTATTAATTAACCCCGTTCTTTCTTCTAATGACTAATATGTTTCATGAAAAAAAAACATTCTCACCCTTAAATCCAAGTTAAATTAGTTTTTTTATATAAAAACAAAATAGTAATTTTATTGTGTGAATCCACAGTGAAATTTAATTATGTAAATAATAAAAATGAGTTTTTTTTAACTTTTACTATGTTATTGATCCACGCTACACCGTGGGTCGGATCAGTTTTTTCTTAACAATTAAAATAATGTTCAGATATTGCTATTTTTTTAGTATAATTTTTTTTTAATTATGTGGGTGTTGACTTGATGTAATCTGATTGACTTTGCGAGTCCAAAAGTAACTCGGACGACCTGTAAAAAGATAGTTTAACTATTTTTTTTTCAAGATGATTTTTTTTAATATTAAGATAACAATTTATTGGATTAACTTGGATTAACCCGGGTTAACATATCAAATTCATAACCCGAGTTATGAGATTATGATAACCCATAAAAAACAAATTAATTCAAATTATAAAACCTAATTTCCAATCAATCCAATGTTGAAAGATGGAAAAAAAACTAAATTAAAAAAAAACCTAAAAAAGCGATCCAGTTTAACCTATCAATCTTTCAACTCTGGTCATAAAACTGAGATAACACTATAGAAAGAAAATCAAAACAAATTATGAAATTCAATTCCCAATCAGTCCCATATTAAAGAATGAGACTAAAAAAGAACGTAAAAATGATCCAAATCAATCCGCCAAACCCATAAATCGAGTCATGGGACCGAGATAACTGTATAGAAAAAAATAATAAAAAAACAACTTGATTTAATTTAGATTACTTGTCAAATTCGCGATTCTAGTCATGAGACTTGAATAACTCCATAAAAAGCAAATTAAAACAAATTATGAAGCTCATTTCTCAATTAATCTTGTCGGACCCAATGTTAAACGATGAAATTTGTAAATTTAAAACATAATACAAAAAACAAGCCAGGTCAATATGGGTTAACCCGTTAAGTATTATTTTCGGGTCATGAGATCGAAATAACCTTATAAAAATCAAACCAAAATAAATCATGAAATCTAATTTTCAATCAAACATAATATTAGATAATGAAATTGAAAAAAAATTAAAAAAGAAAAAAGTTGAGTTAGCTGGATTATCCTGCTAAATTCACAACTTGGATCATGAGACATGGACAACCCAATAAAATACAAATTCAATGTTGAAAGATATGAGATTGAAATAACCTCTTAGAAAAAAAAAATGACTTGATTTAACCGGAGTTAAAATACCAAAACTCATAACCCTGATAATGAGACTAAGATATCCCTATAAAAAAAAAATCAAAACAAATTATGAAACTCAATTCTCAACCGACCTAATATTAAATAATAAAATTAAAAAAAATTCAATAAAAAAAACACAGCGAGTCAACTGGGGTTAACTCGTTAAACATTATTTACGGGTTTTGAGACTGAAATAACCTAATAGAAAAAAAATAAAACAAAGTATGAAACCTAATTTTCTATTAATCTAATATTAAAAATAAAAAATAAAACAAATTAATTAATCTATTTTTTAATCAATTAAATTAACCTATTAAACTGCTATCGATGTTATAAAAATAAAATAACCCAAGACAAATAAATATTTTTTTAGGCCATACTAAAACATGTGAAAAAAAATACTATTCGTTGCTACAGCAATTTCCCTCACGTGCTTAGTTAATAATAATCCGTTTACGTTTGGTTTGGATTGAAGCCACGGATAGTACGGACGATGAATAACTTACTCAAATATCAATCAAACAAACCACAGATGAGATAAGCCCCTCCAAAGCCACCCCTCCCCTTCCTTTCCCTCCATGGCTTCTATTTGCAATTCCCTATCCCTCGCTCCCAAATTATCTTTCAAACCAAGCCCCCTCTTTTCTGCTTCCATCTCCACTTCTTGGAGCCCCAAAACCCGACCTACCACCCCTCTCTCTTCCTCCTCCTCCTCAACAAGAAGTGTTAAAGATGACCCTAAATCCCCAGAACCCATCAGCATTGACAATCTACACCGTTTTTTTGACCTTAGCATAGGCAAATGGCACGGTTCTTTCCATGTGAGTTATTTATTTATTTTTTTAATTGGGGTTGACTATGAGTTATTGTGTGTCAATGGGTTTTGTTCTTTTTGGCAGCAATTTGATGCAAAAGGAAAATTGATGCAAAAAGTGAGCACAAAGCTTGCAGCAAGCTCTTACGGTGAAGATGAACTCATTAGTCTCATTCAAACGTAAAGCTTCTATCTATTGCTATCCTTTTCTTATACATTTCTTGCCTTTTTTTCGCTTTTGAAAATGGGCAGTAAAGATATGATAAATAAAAAAAACACTGATACTTTTGTGTTAATTTGTTATTTGATTGATAAAAATGGTTATTTTGTAATGAAAGGAGTTTGTCAATCTGATTAGCATTTCTTCTATGTGATAATTTTTGCTCTTTTGGTTGAGGCAATCTTCAGTTACTGAGTGACTATACAGTTTGTTGCAGGCTCACTTGGGTGTCCTGTGGAAATTCAGTTTTGATGGTTATCTGTTTTGAGTAATCTATCTGTTTCATGGTTCATAAGCAACATGCTTGACTTTGTCGAGCATGGGATGCATCTTCTTCCTTGATATCAAAGTTCATGCTTAGTTTTTCTACATTTCTATTTGATGTTTCTCTGAATCATCAAATAGAAATGTAGAAAAAACTAAGCATGAACTTTGATATCAAGGAATCGTTTATTGAGATAACGAAAATAAAGTAGTGTGCAGTGTGATCCTTTATTCTATTTAAAAAATGCAGACTGCGTGATATTTGTAGTTCATGACTTGTATAGTTGTAAAACCTTTGCTCCTTTGTCGCTTAATTTGGATGTGCTTTGTAGGCTGTACATAAAACAATCTCCATCAAGCACCTCAATCTCCAGACATGATGAGGAGCCTGAATGGGCAGAATACAAAATCAAAGAAACCAATATGTTCACTGCAGATAAATATCAACAGGTGAATTCTTCTAACCATTCAAACATTTTGGGTTCATTGATTGTCCTTCTTGCTCTTTCCCTTGGTCTATGTGTTTTCTATTGAATATCCATAATGATTAGTCTGCAGATTGCCTTTTTCCCCAATGAGAGGGCTTTTTCTCTAAGGTACCAGACAGCTGGCATGTTAGAAACTGTGTTAAGGCAAGGGGTGCTGGGTGAAGATGATACTGGAGATGAATCACCAAAGTTAGTGCTTCTTTCCCATACGGCATTCTTCTCACATCGTTAAGAAATCATTGTACCAGATGGACACAGAAATATAGTTTGATAAATCTACTGTTACCCAAGTGAAGGCCCTGAAACCTTCGCTCTTAGGCATTGTGCTGTTATTCATAGTTGACACAATACTTAACTGGAACACATCCTGGGCATGAGCTACTAAATCACTGAATCCAGTAGCAATAAGGCATGCAATGATGACTCATAACTGGTCTTTGCTCTACACCTCTCTGCACAAAACTCGATACAAAAGTTATCCCACCTTTATCTTCACAGTTCTTTGTACTAGTTAGTGGTTACATAAGAACTAAGTGGCCTTCTCCTAAATGAATTGCTTGGCCTTCTCAGTAGACATGCATTTTTCATTTTTTTTAGATCTCAATGTTAACTTGCAATTTACATTTTTTAAGAGCTTTGTTTCGACACATCATTGCATTTTTCATTACATTGTTCTTTGAACCATACAGAAACCTTAAGCTTCCTTCTCGTCGGCCTTCTATTGTTTGTGAGAATTGCCTATATTCACAAGAGAAAGACAGACGAGCAAGAGCCTTTCATATCATGGACCCTAAAGGCATTTTGGAAATGCTTCTTATCTTCCTTGAGGATAGAGGTGATGGGGTGCCTTTTCATCCTTCACTTGAAAGTAACAGTGTAAGTTGTATGACCATTTATGAATGTTCAACAGATAGCGAAGAACTAGTTTTTGCTTAGCCACTAAATTTTTTTATGTTGACAGAACATTAGTTCTGTGTACTTCATGAAATGACTATGTTTCTTTTACTGATTGCAGGATAGCACAAACAGGATCTTACCATTACTTGGCAAGTGGAAAGGTCATTCTCAAACAAAACGCAGTGGTGTTTATGGAGCAACAATTGCTGAAGCCGATACAATTTCTTTGCTTGAAATGGATGATAAGGGTCAGCTTATTCAGGTAAAGAGACATACCAAGTTCTTGTCCTTTCATCTCTTATTTTTTTACTTGGTTTTTCTTTTCTTTTCTTTTCAAATACTTGTGGTTTATGAAAACAAGGAAAATCTGTCTGTCATATCCTGGAAGAGAAAGAAAATTTGCCTGCAATGTGGTCTTGGCTATTCATCCATTGCTCCAGTCTCTAATCTTAGTTTTCTGGGAGGTTTCTTATTTCTGCAATGGAAAATACCATTAGAATCAAGAACCAACTAGTCAGCTCCTTTAGTTCCCTCCTGTTTTGGGTTTTGGCTGATAACAACCTTTTTTTTATCATATTATTTCATTTTACTGCTTTATATGATTTTGATATTCATTATTATAGGTTCATCAGGGTCATAATCCAAATTCATTTCTTATAAAAAAATAAAAATAAATTTCAGGATATTTCTTCCACATCGGATGGAGGTGATGTTACAACTAATGTGCATTGGACTGGTACCAGATCAGATGACTTGATCACATTTGATGGAGGATACCAAATTACATTATTGCCTGGAGGAATGTACATGGGGTGTCCGTCTGATATTTCTAAGAACGTGGCAGAGTCCAAGTCATTTCATCTGGAGTTCTGCTGGCTTGAATCACCTGAGAAGAGACAAAGACTGGTTAGAACCTACGATGTAGATGGCTTGGCTGTCTCATCAACTTATTTTTCTGAAACAAAAATGTGAACGTCCTCCTACTTAATCTTAGAAATACTTTTGGGAGTAATTAATCAACGAAACCCTAGTGATGTCTTCGATTCATTTGTAACAGCATGACCAGTAAAAAAAAAAAAACAACATCGAGTTCATAGTAAAAACAGAGGCCCTTGGAGGGGGAGCAGATGTGGAATATTTTCACATTTGTATTTAGCATATGTCCTGAAACTCGAAGGAAAGTTGGGATTTCCAATTGTTACAGAAAAGATCAATGCGCAATGCATGTGTTAGTAAGCAGAAATTGAGCTGCAGAAATGGTATGCTTTTTGTATGTTCAAAGTAAAAACAGTTGTATGCCATTTGAAATATGTAAACAACTGTAGAGTTTTGTGCTCAAGGATGTTCCAGATATCAAAAGGTTGGTCTTTAAGTGTGTTGGTTGCTCATGTAAGCGTGCTTCTTGTATCATATTTTAATAATGCAAGCCTTCCATGGGCGGGTATTTGCAGTGATTGATACGGCAATTAATGACAGGGGGTTTGCATATTCCACTCCCCTCGCATGTAGCTCATGTTTCATCTTATTAAGATTGCCTGTTCTTCCTATCACATTTCACTTCTTTCTGCCTTTTTTTTTATGTTTTGGGTTGAGCCTCAGCTGTACCATGTAATACATGTAATGTATTTCATCCCACAGGAATGACAAAATGTTTAGGGGACAGCGCAAATAGATATTGACCAAAAAAAGAATTCAGAGGAATGAATCTTTATCTCTATCTCGACAAGAATTTGAGGAACATTGCCAAAAGGTAGTGGATTGTGTTTCCTACCCTGTTCAATGTTTTTTTTTTCCTTCCAGTTAAGCTATGATGCTGACAGTAAATCCTCCAACTTTTTAATATTTTCAATTGAGTCTTGATCTTTTAATTTCTAACAATTGATCAAATTTATGACATTTTAGCAAAATTCTAGTAGTTTCTAAACTATGCAAATTTGCTGACCTTTTCTTCCCCCCAAAATTCTAATTAATCCTTTTAAGTTTCACTGAATATATTGCAGTCCTTTTCTTTTGTTTATCTTGTTAAATGGGAATGGGCCTTTAGCTCGGCAATAGAATTTTATACCATTTTTGTCAATTAAAGAGCATAGACTGTAAATCCAAGGAGTCGTGTCCATGACAATGATAAAAATGGCAACATTGCTGAGTTCCTCCTATGCTTTCAATCCCTATCTAGCAGCAAAGAAATGGTTCATTTAGATGCACAGGTGACAGTGAGAGAAGAAGATAGCGACTGAAAGGCCAATAAGAGAAGGAAAAGAAAGAAGCTGGGGAAGGAACAACAACCACAGCTTTCCTAGGCGATCACGCTATTTTAGTGGGGGGAAACTTAACTTGAAAGCTACTGTTCATCGCACCTTTCATTAGCCAATGGATGTGATTCTACTTTCCATTCTTTGCCTACAAAACCCTAATTTGTAATCACATTAGCCAATCGATTGTGCTCTTCTACTATTGATTTGGATTAAGCTAGCTACTTGCGTGCCAGAGGGGGTAGCTTTTGATATTTTGATACATTTATATGGCAAGTATAGAAAAAGCCTTGTACCCTGTTATGTTATGTTAGGATTTCAAGTTAATTTTTAATGTTAAAAAAGAGAGGGCAACACTTGTTGTGTAAATGTGTTTTCAAGTATTATGATTTATTTTTTTAATTGAGAAACAAAAAGATATTGTTTATTTCTAATATAATAAATTAAAAAATAAATGAAATAATAAATAAAAAGAGTTATTAATACTAATTAAATAATAAAACGAGATGCTAACTTTTCTGGTAAAAGAAAAAGACAGACACAGATATTTGATACTAGCCATTCATTTAATTTTACATGTTTTCATTTATTTTATGTTAGAGGTTAGTTCTCGATCTTAATAACAAATGTTTTTGTTTTTATAAATGCATCATAAAAATACAATTTATTTATATAAAATACAAGAGGAAACAAATTAGATTAGGTCACACGTTTTCGAAAATACAATATCTTCAAAGCAGTATAAAATTTAAAGAGATCTATCACTATTTAAAAAAATATTTAACTAAACAATTTAAACAATAAGAGAAGTGTATTAAGCAATATCGCAATAGAAAAAAATTATGAAAAGAAAAAAAATGAGGTCATGCCAAAGTGCTAGCCAACCATCAAAAAGCTCAAGCATACCTGGGTCTGGGTTGCATGTTTGCTAATTTTTTTAAAAAGAATGGACAACACACTCCATTTTTTTATAACCAGGCGAAAGGTCATCTATAATGGCAAATGACCTGTTGTCTACTGGATAATTTTTTGATCACCCTTGGTGACTGGAAAATTGAGGTCCAAGTTTTGATACCAAAAACTCATTTTCAACTCCTTTTAACTTGAAAACACTTCAAAAATACCATAAATACCTCAATAAACTCATTTTTAATCCTAAAATAACTTAAAATCACTCTAAAATCAAGAATTAAATGAATAAAAAAGATTTACACCACATCCATTAACTCATCTTGAGAAGATGAACCCATTACACAAATATTGGCCTTTTTGGTGGCCAAAATATAACCATTCAATAAATTTCTCTCTCCTCAAAATTCTCCGTCAACTTTATCTCTCTTATCTTAACATTTAAGGACTGAAATGTGAAGAAAATAAAGTTTGACATTGAAACATGAATTGCTAAAATAATAGGGAGAAAATATAGATAAACTACAACTTCTGGGACTACACTAAAGTTTTCTGCAATAAAATAGTTGTTGCTATTCAATTTTTGATCCAATTTCCTATAATTTTTTTGAAAAAAAAATCAAAAATAGCAAAAAATAAAAAAAACCCAAAAAATATGTTTTTTTTTTATATCTTTGAGTCACTTGCAGCTTCTTTTTCCTACGCGTTCAATTGTTAATGCGTTTTTTAAATCGGTGTTGAAATTACTATTTTTCAAAAAAATTCAAAATACAAAAAAGTAAGAAAAATCTAAATTTACAAGGGACCAAATATGAAAAGAAAGAAGTTGAAGGACCAATTTGTTTTTTGAGTTGCTTGGCCACCAAGTTTATATGGGGACCAATAAATTAAAAATAACAAACTTTTTTTTACCTATAAATAGCTGCCGAAAACACACAAAAAGAGGGGGGTGGGGAAGAAAATTTTAGGAGAGAAATTTTAGAGAAACCAAAAAAATAAAAAATACTCACGCATACTTTTCCTATACCCACACAACACAAAAACCCTAACCCCCAATAAATTAAACTTAGCCACCACTATTTGACCAAGAAACACCTCCTCCACAACCCCATATCTTTAATATCACATAGATCTCCACAACATCTTGTCCCTAGTCACCTAAAACTATAATTTCAGATATTTTGTTGTTTGGGTGGACACTTTTAAACATTCGAATATGGAGTTACAAACCTTCAAATCAAGCAAGAGTGGGTCTAATAAAAAAACATGCACCCTCTCTACCAAGTCCAGGCGGTCTCAGGCGACGTTGATATCGAAGATGCTCTGACGAGGTTCTGAAAGTGGTTATCCTAGGCAGCCTTGACAGAAACACTTGATTATAGAAAAACATTCAGCTTTTTCATTTGTTTCCACGTAGAAGCATCCAAAAGGATTATATTAAGGGTTTAAAACCTTTCTCTCTGGATCCAAAGGCAGAACACTTACCTTGGTCTCCAAGCACCCTACAAAACCACCTACACCCAAAGCCAACAACTCCATGACAAAACCAGTTAGATTTTAGTTTGTTGGAACCCTAGACAACCCATCTAAAAGACCTAAACTTGCCTATAAAAAAAGAGGTCAAAGAAGACTAGAGGAGATGAGGGATATAAGAAAAAAGCTGGGGAGAAAATAGAGAGAAACAAAGGGAAAGAAAAGAAAAGAAAGGAAAAAAAAGAAAAGAAACTTAGGTTAAGGGGCAAGGGTCCTATCTAGAAAGCTTTCAAAACTTCAGCTCTAGTCTAGGGAGGTCTGGAAATAAGAAGAAAGGGAGGCAATACCAAGAATCAATCCAGATTTAGATTTTTAGAGCTAATAAGGTATACACTTTCTTACCTTGAAAATGAAGTCCGTGAGGCTTACAAGATCCTTCTTTTGTCTTCAATCCAAGGTTTTTTCAATTATTGTTTTTTCAGTTTTCTTAGTTTAATTGGTTTTTTAATTTTTTTTACCCATCCCTAATTACGAGTGGCGATTAAATTCTAGTGGCTTTTTTTGGTTATTTTAAAGTACTCCAGTGTTTCCAAAGTTATAAAATAATAAGATTCAATAATTTGTAATCACTTACAAATAATTCCTATACAATTCAAACAATAATTTTTTTTCCTCTTAGGTAAGAAGAACTTTTTTTTATTTATTAAAATTGTACTTAATTGTTTATAATTTTTTTTAATAGTTAGTAATCACGAGGTGAATAACATTTATTTTACTTTGAAATGTAATATTAGTAACTACAAAATATAATAGTTTGTAAATTGAAGAGAGTGTAATTATAGGGTCTTGAACCAACCATATTTAAATCTCTTTCTTGAAGTGTGACTGATGTAAAAAGAGTATCGATTCAATTGTTGCACCTCATAGACATTGCAACGAGTTCTAAGAAAATATATTGTGGATAATTGAAAGAATTACCATCTAATAATTAAAAAAATTTAAAAATTTTAAAAATTAGTACTACTTTCAAATATTTAAACAAGAGGTTAGTTATGCATAAAAAAAATTATTGTATAATTTTTTTTTTATAAAAAGTTACTTTTACTATGTGTTTTTCTTCTAAATTTATCTTTTTAACCGTTCTTGATTATCCTAATATTTTATTTATTTATTCCAAACTCATTTTTGATTATTTAAGAAATTTTTTTAATATGGATCCCTTTTTTAAAAAAAATTGTCATTTTGTGTTATTAAAAAAAAAAGAAAAAAAAGAAGAAAGATTTGTAAATGATCTCCTAAAAAAGAGATTAGTCTTTTTTTTTTTTTGATATTTCAACATTCATCTCAAATTAAAAAAAATATATATGTGTGTGTCAGCTAAAACGGTCTTTAAAATAGACATTGAATCTATAATGATAATAAAATAAAATTGAATTTTAATGGTGAGTTTTTGAAAAAACAGACTCGAAAGTCGCCGTTATTAGTTATTAACTAGTTACATGCCCCGCGCGATGCCGCGGGTCAATTATTTTTTGCATTTCATAAAAAGCTAAGATCTAAAAGTATTAGGTTTTTTTGCAAAGTTATACTCAAGAGTCTTAGGTTTAGTTGCAACGCCTAATCCAAGAGTAATATTTATAATATTAATAATAACATTAAACTTGCATGGCCTAAATTTAAGTGGGTTTGACTGCAATACCCGACCCAATAGCATTGGACGTGGGTCTAGCTGCAAGGTCGTGTCATAAATGTATGATAATTAAATAGATTAGTTAAAAAGAAAAAAAAAGAAAAAAAACAACAGAAAAATAAAAACCAATGAAGAAAAAGAAAAAAAATATGAATTAACTGGGTTAAACCTTCAAACCAGGTTAACCCGTCATACCTTGAATTCGCATCGTGAAAGTTTGATAATTAAAAAGGAAAAAAAAAACTAATGGGTTAACCTAGAATTAACTGGGCTAACTCGTCAAAACCAGGTTAACCTGTCAAACCTGGAATCCGTGTCATGAAAGTTTGATAACTAAATAGAAAAAAAATTAACATTAACAATTTAAATTAAACAAAAAAATTAATTAAAAAAAAGGACGAGTCTTTTCACTGTAGACTGCACTGTGCAGTCCACAGTCAAATGCATAAAAACAACAAAAAAACAAAAAGAAAAACTAAAGGTATTAGCCGAGAACTACTTAGAAAAAAATTTAATATTAATAAACTAAATTAATTAAATAAAATTAATTAAAAAGAAAAAAATAAAAAAAACCTCTAAGAAGAAAAAAAAACTAAATAGAAAGAAATTTAACATTAACAAACTAAACTAAACGAAAAAAAATAATTAAAAAGAAAAAAAAGCAAAAAAAAAAAATTTTAGGTTAACTCGTCAAACCAAGTTAACCCGTTAAACCCGGGATCCGTGTCATGAATGTCTGGTAACTAAATAAAAAAAAGTGAACATTAACAAACTAAACTAAACGAAAAAAATTAATAAAAAAA
>Ga0325405_1001589_pt1 | contig 23180 bp, 15 predicted proteins | sample PopdelMetagenome_21_FD_205663 | JGI IMG/M metagenome (GOLD analysis project Ga0325405, IMG submission 205663) | Populus deltoides microbial communities from Bellville, Georgia, United States - Xylem-Control-R2 | ecosystem: Host-associated > Plants > Phyllosphere > Stem > Wood/Secondary xylem...
CAGAATATAAATTGATGTTTCGTTTCCATGATCAGTTCTGATTTCTGTAGGTGGATGTGTGCTTGTGACCAAGGTTTGTTCTCTTGATAATTTTCTGATTTTATTAAATTTCGTTTGATAGTTTTCTGTTTTCTTTTGCTTTAGCCTAGATAACGTCCAAACCCCCCCAATATTGCATATCATCTAGCATAAAAATTTGACTTGAACTTCCTCGTGGGATCGACCCCTTGCTTGCTCTATACTATCTTGTGTGTTATGTTTGAAGCTAGGGTAATTAATTTGTGCGATCGCGACATCGCAACACTAATATGCATTTATGAATTATGCAATGTGTATGGAAGATATTCGAAATATAGGTCCGTTTGCTAGAATTTATAATACTAGGCTTTGCAAAAGGATGGAGAATGAAGAGTGGGCTCAACTTGAGGTCCACTACCAAGAGCTGGAAGACCTTAAGAATAATATGGCTCAAATGGCTAGCTTACTTGAGCAATTCCAGTGAGTGCAATCTGGGAAGGGACATCTAGTCAGCAACCAACCATGTTACCATCGCCAACAGCTCTGGTTATCCTCTACTCACAAAACATGGGGAGAAATCTCATTATTAGACCACAAGGAACAACGAGCATTTCGATGACTCGTCTAATTATGCTTGCTCAAGTGCCGACCATAATAGATCTAATAATAAAGGGTCCCATAAGGTTAAATCCTCTGATCATCTCGAACAAGATATGTGGGTTACTTAGGAGGAAAATATTAGGGGTTGTTGAGCGATTTAACATTTGTGACCTAGTTAGAGAACTTGAGACATGTGTGGTGCCAAATGTAGTTATGCTCAAAACATTTAGGGAGCCATAATTATTTAAGAATCGAGACTAGAATGTCCTAATACACATTTGAGATCATACTGCAACAAAATGGAAGAAGTCATGCGTGATGAGAAGTTGCTCATCAATTTCTTCCATGAAATCTTGATCGGGTTTGCGTTAAGATGGTACATAACCTTGGATAACACAAGGATCAAGAAATAGAGTGAACTAGTTGATGCTTTCTTGAAACAATAAAAGTTAAATATTGACATCGATCTGGACCAGACGAGCTTGATGGTGGTGGAGAAGAGCAATAAGGAAGCCGTAAGGAAGCATGCTCATAGGTGGAAAAACAAGGCAATTCATATACAAACCACCTTTATTGGAGAAAGAGATGGTGACTCTATTAGCCAATACTTTCAAGTCCCCGTATTATAAGCATATAATGGGTAGCTCAGCCCAACATTTTTATGATGCTATTGTTATTGCTAAGATAATAGAATAAAGGATAAGAGCTAATAAAATATTAAAACCTACCGAGAATAAGAGGTTTATTGGGAGGAAAAATGATGCTAAGGTGAGCAATGTGGAAAGAAGATATAAGGGTAAAATATTTTACCGAACCTAAAGCTACCAAACCCAAAGTTACCAGACCCGGTCTTTCAAAATATTCAGTATTAACTTTGCTAAGCCTCTTTTAGTAAACCAGCCCACCAATCTGCTAGAAAACCAAACCGGAAACAATTCAAGGAGAGCCTACCAAAGAAATCAATAACAACTCTCACCTCTACCTATTCTCTTAGGAGAAATGTACGCAAAATTGCTAAGCAAAGGTCATATGTTCTCTCTTCCATTTCTACCACTAAAGCCTCTCTTTCCAAATTGGTACAAAGCAGATCTAACCCGTGAGTACTATCTCACGTGGACGCATGGCGTGAGGGTCAAGGAGTTGCCACCTAATTATTTGGTTTAGGATCACTAGGAGACCTAGATATACTCGTCTTATCATAAATTCTAGGGTAAGAGACTGATTGTAGTTAGGGAAGGTATTAACACCCCTAGCGCAACTTACCTAAGATAAGCTGCATTATGTGGTCTTCATGATTTAAAGGTTTTTATGGATTCTTAATCGACGGTCAGTCTATAGCTAAAAAAAATTACTTTTATGAATAAATCTAATATTTTGAATTTATTATGGGCTTGTATGCCTAAATAAATTCTCATTGGAAGAGTCCATTTAGGTGCCCTGACCAACTTCTAGTATTTAAATATTAGATTACTTGTAGGTCCAACATTTATACCAGAATATTGACCATTAATTCTCATGAATTAAAAAAAAAAAAAGAGTTATTGAAACATGGCCAAGTTCTCATGGATTTAATTAACTGGTTATTAAATTCAAAAATACATACAAGGATATTTTGTATATAAATGCTAAAACTCACTATATATTTTTATTTTTTTTAATATTATTTTTTTAGAGAGACTTGGTCATATGTACACCAAATAAAACATATTTTTGTATTTTTAAAATAAGAAGATTTTTTTTTATTTTTTTTGAAATTTTGATGAAAAACAAGTATTTTAATATCAGATCCATATCTTAAAAATAAACTCATCTGTACTTTTAATTTATTAAGAGTTACTTTCTTAAAAATAAACTCATCTATAAAAAAAGGTGTAAGCTAATGTCAAAGAGTAACATATGGCAATCCAATCAATAAAGGTGCCAGGTTAATAATTCTCAAGTCCAACTAATGAGCTTATAGTTTGAATTTGGTTACAAGTCATGGTGTGTGTGGTATGAATGCATTTATTGTTTTTGTGTTTTAAAAATGTTTTTGAAAAATTTTAAATTTTTTTTTGTTTCAAATTAATATGGTTTTGGTTTTTTTAAATCATTTTAATGCGCTGATATCAAAAATAATTTTTTAAAAATAAAATAAAAATATTATTTTGACACATTTATAAATGAAAAACACCTTGAAAAACAACCACAACCACACTCCCAAACAGCATTTTGTTTTTATTTTACTTTTGGTTTCGAAATCTATTATATTCCTTTTCTTTTTGGAGAAATTACATTTATTTAACTCTTAAATAAAAAATTCAACAAGAATTGATTAAGTATTTACAAGATTGCCATTATTTTTTTGTAAAATGATTACAAAGACCCCGAGATAAAAATACCCTCTCTGAACACAACCACCTGATATCCTTGCTTTTGCTAGTAACAACCTTTCGAATAAACGACACTAGTAGCAGCGCCACAACTCCATGAAAGCCAACAGTAGCCCCACACACTGGCTCTCTCCTTCAACCTCTTATATTCCACTATCTTTACCGACTCACACCCGCCCCTCACAAAACATAATCAAAAGAAAAAAAACCAAACACACAAAAAGGTCTCTCCCAAATACCCAATTTTCTTCTTCAAATCCAACAACCCTTTTCTTCATAATAGCACCACACACGGCGAACAACTGCCTCTCCTCGTCGCCAGCCACCAACAAGAATGCTTACCACGCATGCTGACATATCTCAACCAACATGACAACAACAACGACCCAGCCACCAGCAGCCACTAGCCATGGTTCTCTCCCACTTACAGTCGAGACAATCCTTCTCTCTTACAATCATTAGATCTCAAGATATTTATACGAAGGTTTTAAGTTATAATTTATATGAGGGTAAGATGGACATTGCAATTCAATCTGAAATTCTGCATTGACTTGGAGGCAATGTGTGATTTAAACTATGAAGGAAAAATATAATCATCAGCAAATGTTAAATGTAATTTTTTATAATTGTTTTGAATATCCTTTTGACCTAAATACTCTTTATGAAATCTTCAAATCCCTTTGATTCCATCTCTGCTGCCAATTTTAACAACTTAAATGGATCCAAGTGGTGGAAATTTGAAGGCCCAATTCATCACATTATAAAAACTACAAGTCTAAGCGCTCTCTCTTTTATTAATGGAAACTTATTTTGTTTTTAGCTACAGCCCTTCTAGCCTACAAATGATATTGTTGAGATGTTGACTATGAGGTGAAGGAAGCGATTGGGAATTCCTACTCAGAGGATGATTATCAACAGTCTTTTTTTCTATCTACGATTTAGATGAATAGAAATGAACTTTATGGAGGAGGAGTTTGATGCAACAAGAAAAGATGGAAAAGAAGAGTGTGCAAGCGAAAGGAATCACATTTTCCAAGCCTCCAAACAACATGGTCTAGCCTTCCCCTCCCCCCCTCAATTTACTTCCAAAAGGTTGAGTCACACACGGTGACCAGTTTTTTTAACTTTTAATTGTATTAAACTAGGGAGTAAAAGATACTTAATTTATTATAATAAAAACATTCAATACATAAAAAAATTTAAGGAAAGTTTAGAATTTATACAAGTTTAAATCTACAAGTAAGTAAAATAAAAACTCATGAAAAACATGCTTTCAAATTTGCAATTGATGTCAATTCAAAGTTCTAGCATGCAAATTAATAATAAAAATATTTATGTTTAAATTAAAACAAAAAAAAAATACTTACTTGTTGAAGCACTTTAAAGTTATGGAAATTTTGTAGTTGTCAAGGATGAATCCTTTGTTCTTAAGACTTTATTGCTCTTCACTTGTGCAATTAGAATATTTGAAATATGTCTCTCAAGATTTCAACATCACCATCTTAGTTTAGATGCACTTCTACATAAGATATTTAAACCATAGTAAAAGAACTCAATTATCTCTCAATAATATGAACTTAAACCCTAGATTTTGGAGGAAACACTAAGCGTAAAAGAGAAGAAAAACACTAAAAATAAGTAAGGAAGAGTGCTTAAAAATATGAAAAAAAACTTGTAGGAAACTCTCCCTCTACCGCCATTTTTATAGTGAATTTTAGAAGCTAAAAGGTTAAAGAATTAATTATGGTAATAATAAAAATGTAGTCCTACCATTATCAACATTTGATTAGCCACCTACAACTCAAGAATTAAACTTGAACATGGTGGCCATAATGTTCCAAAATATTATTTTATAATAAACCTACACTTATGTCTGGCCTGAAGCCCGAGCTGGCCCAATGCATGCTCACATGAGTTTAAGTTCAAAGTCCACTTTGCTTAAAACTTCTTTCCTCTAAAAGTTTGGATGCAACTAGGATATTAGAAATATGTCTTATAAGATTCTAACAACACTACCTTAGTTTAGATACACTTTTAAACAAGGTATTTGAACCAAAATAAAAGAATTTAATTATCTCTCAACAAAGTGAGCATAAGCTCTATATTTGGGAGGACAAAAAGCACAAAAGAAGAAGGAAAACATTAAAAATAAGGTGAGGAAGGGTGAGTAAAAAATTGAAACAAAAACTTGTAGAAAATTCTTGTTGAAAGTTAAAACCTCTCCCCTAACTAATTTTCCACAATCAAGCATTTGTTTATTCAAAATCTAAACTTAATATACCATAATCAGAAAGAAACAAAAAATAATTCTATTTTAAAACCCCAAATATGTAACTTCACCATAAAAGAAATTTAATGAGATTAAATAATACCAGTTAGAGCATTATAGTCATTGGCGGAGAGTTATATTCAAATAAGAAAAAAACAAAACATAATTAAGCTCTAGTTTTGAAACAATAATGTTTCCTTAACATATGAGAAAACAATAGAGAATAGCATGCACTTTTAACATTGGTGGTAAAAATTTTTAGAGGTTTAAGCTACATGATAAAGGCAAATCTCTCCATTCTAATAAATTAAGCTTGTTATAATGAGATAACAAAAAATCTCCAAGTTAAAATTTGTACCCATAATCCCTTAATTAGATCAATATAAAAAAAAATACGCTCTCATATATCTAATTTTTCTTTGATAATCACAAACAATTTAGTTAATCCCCCTATAGTATTTTAGAGTTAGTTTTCATACACTCTAATAATAATAATTTTTTTCAAACTAATAATTTCTTTTTCTTGCATTCAGGCCCTTCCCCCTCTATTATGAAATGCTACTCCACTATAGCTAGAGAACTCGTACAAAAATATAGTCATGCTTACCAGTTAAAAGAATAATTTGATTGCATATGCTCTTGTTATCATAAAACTATTCATGATGAAAAATATTGAAATATACATGTAAGGATGAATGTAAAAAAATTTATATATGTAAAAACGATAACCATAATTGTCTTTACGAAAATTCTTAGTCCTAGTATGAGTATGGCCTAACTCATCCAAGCTGGAGGCTCCATTTATCTTATGATTGATAAATTTTGGCAAGTGAATTGAATATACTATTTTCTAGGGCATTCATTGCAAAAAAATAATATGCAGTTGTGGGTTACCACCCTATGATCAAATTTGAACATAAAACACCAATGTATGACTTTGTCCACAAGTTCTAGTGGCGAACATATGTGTACTAAATGTAATAACCATGCTAATATGGCTTGATGATGATCACATCAGTATTTCAGTCAATCAAGTTCATTTGCCTCAACTCTTCGAGGCTTAGACTTAGCACAATTAATTATTTTTTTTTGTAAAATATCACATACAAAAATATATTTAGGGATCTAGTACATTTGATAGAGTCACGAATAACATTTGCGACATATGAGTCATGTATACCATCTACGACTCGATAATCACATTCTTTATTTATGACTTGAGAGTCACATATGTTATCTGCGAGTAAACTAAGAGACTCACCCTAGAACAATTTCTTTTTCCATTAACTACCTTTAAAAAAATCATAATTCACATAATTCAAATAATCAATTTTCCAGCAACAAAACACAATTCACATAAGTAGCTAGCACATAACATTTTCAATTATAAGTAAAAAATTTAGACCGATGATTAACATAACATAACATTTCATAAAAATCAAACTAACTATACATCTATTCATAACTCTCATAACATAAAATCACAAGTAACTATATCTAATAATCACTCTAACTCGTAAAAGGGCCTGAAGCACTCATGAACGGGCTTGAAGCATTACCCCAACTCATCCAACTCAAGGGTGGGTCTACAATATCCATATAGGTTTGAGGAGGATCCATATCACCCTAGTTCGTGGATAAACCTAGGAAACTTGTGGATAGACCTGAGATGTTTGTAGATAGACCTGTATCCCCAACATTCCCATTATAAACAATCTTATCTTTTGTTAAAAGCACTTCAAGGCGCACATCCTTCCTAACCTCTTGAAGTCCTTCATGACATAAATTGAGCGTAGTGTTGGCCACATTATGTCCCATCTCATCTCTCATCGATACCTTCATGGATAGTTGTTGTTGTTTTCTGAGCCTCTTGTACCAAGTAATAAATCTATATACATACATTAAAAACTAATTAGTAGTCATCATCCATAACAACATTAATCTAGTGTTTAATAAATGTTCTATGTAAAACAATATTGTATACCATTCAATTTTGTCTTGGATAATATGGATGCATTAGATTGCATGGATGTATCGGAAAACGAGACTAAATAGGTGTAATGGAACAACGCATAATGAATAGATATCATCTTATATAGGTATCTACATCAATCATCGAATGTCACTCCTTAAAAACATGATCTTTTCTAGTATCCTAAAAATCTAGGTAAGATGTATGAATCATCAACCAATTCCTCTCGTGTTTACCCTTACGACTAATATTGTGCAGCTCGTCACCGGTATCAACATAATCTGGTACATGCTGAGATAATTCAAATTATCGCATTACCTGATTTGGATAATGCACCTCAACAACGTCAAAGCAGTGCATATGATCTATGCTAATCAAAGGTCAGATCCCTCACGGTATATAAGCAAAGTTGAAAGTATCGAGTCCTTTGTATATGGCATCCATATAACCTATCATAACATATAAAAGAATTATATTAGATAAAAAATCAAAACTAAATAATTTACGTTCAAATAACAAAAAATTCAATACATTTGTAACACATACCTGATGTGGCTATTGTCCAGCTCATCCTAGTAAAACTCGTGAACATGAGTGAGATTTATCATGAAATGGCTAGCCCCACATCATCCAACATGACAAACCATAAAGTTAGTTCATTTTTTACATTCGATTTATATAGATAACATGTTGATTAGAATCAATTTTATTTTATTATTTCCTAGAACCAATGGATAATGGCCTATGAGTGACAATGTCAAATATATTATTACCTCAACTCTCTGAACATCTAATATAAATATGCTCTTATGACTAGAGTAATATTAATCAACATTGACAATTATAAGTTAGTATTTAAAATGCTATTAATTATAATAATCAAAGAAATTAAAATAACTATACTTGGCGAAATAGTAGACACCCGACAATTTTTCTTCTATTTTTATAAACATATTTTACATATTTTTCAATATAGATATACAAGCATGCCCCCCAACTGTAACTAAGAATGACCTAGAAATCCTCAATCAGTGTCAGAAAGAACAACGATAATGCATTACAAGTTGTACTCATGAAAATAAGACGTCAAGACATATGTAATTTGTATGTTTGAGCATACATAATCGATTAGTCCTCTATTCCATCTGCTGGGGATTCTTAAAATTTATATCCAACCATGTTAATTTAATGCAATCGCCCCTATAAGCACTAGCTAGAGGCATTCATCCTCATAGACGATCACATAAAACATCTATGTCAATTAACCCTCCACGTACTGTCATAAGGGTTCCATCTATCAGAAGACCGATCAACATGATGACATTCTAGAGTATGGGTGTCATCTCACCAACACATAGATGGAAGGTGTGTGTCTCGCGCCTCTATCGCTCAACCAAAGTTGCAATCAATACATGGTCAAAATGTATGCCACGCAGCTGGTTGATCTCATAAAAACCAGAGTCGATAATAAATGGGAGGACATGCTCATGCAACTCCATTAAGGTATGCTATCGAGGTGTTACAGGATCATCACCTTGAATATCAAGAAATTTAGTTATTTAATTAATTAAAATCATTAAAATTTAATAATTTACAATGCTTAATTCAAATAGTTATTTAAAAATTATACTAATCTAAAGATCTGACCTCTCCGTTCCAAATATCATTGGAACGATGTTAATCCTACATATATAAAATTGACCTATCATTAGGACCTGCCTCGACAACCAAATGGTCCTACCTGGTGGCACTCCTAGAAGCTATAATACCTTCTCTAGTCCAAACTATGCCTCCCTCTTGGTCCTGTATCAACAAATTATTAGCCTTCGCAATATAATTGAACATCCACATAATTGAATTTAAAACAATAGTTGAAGTTTACATAATTTAAAAAATACAAAGAAAATAACATATGTTGTATAGTTTCACAAGGTTTTTTGTTATAATCCCTTGTATATGCCATATCTATTTAGTGAGTGCTTTTCTCTAGCATCAATCTTATTATATAGTGCACATAGTCCATATTTTGTAAAGTGCAACATGCAATTAGGTGTGAACATAGTCAATGATACAATTGTCATTAACCACAAGTACAAGTTGCTTTATTAATGTTAATTATTTTCCACACTTATCTTGTAACACCGGCTATTGTAGGTGTCTTAAGCTGAAATATCCTATCTCCAAGATTAAATAGAGAGATATCAAGTGTGATCTAGAAATTGCAACATCAACAAGTATTTCAACTATGACATTTGGAGGCCACAATACATCACGACTAAAAAAATCTTTAATTTTTTCTCTAAGCTCCACAAAATATTTATTACACGTAAGAAATATTTATTTACTATAGCTGATACAGGCAAGCCACACAGTTTTAAAAAACATTATTAAAAACCTTTAACAAATTTATGGTTGTTGTCGCACGTCAAAATCCGCGCGGCATTGGCTGGCGATTTTTCATTTCTCGTTTGGTTTGATTGGTTCGTTGGAGTCGCCACCTAGTATTTAATTGAGGGCTACTAGGAAACCCGGGTGTTGGTCTTGTCAGAGATTCACGGGTACAAGACTGGTTGTGGTTAGGGAAGGTATTAGCACCCCTAACGTACCCTACTTGAGGTAAGCTGCTTCGTGGACTTGATGTGTTAAAAAAGTTTTAAAAATTTTATTCTTTCATCGAATTTTAGAAATGTGACTTACGTCTAAGTTCATAATTCTTTATCCGTGAGCAAATCAAAATATTAAATTCTTCTTTATTCTTATCATACAAAAAAAACATTCATAAACAAAATACAAACAACACATCCACTTTCACCATACTTTTTTCTTTTTTCCTTTTCTTTTCTTTTTTTTTTACATCCAAAATACAAAATGTAAATTCAAATCAATTAAACAAAAAATTACACTAAAAATTTCAAAACTAAACATAAATTACATTAAACAATTTTAAAATTTACAAAATAGCCCCTAAAACTCTAGGAATTGCAGGGAAGGCCGTTTGCACCACCGGAACAGTGGCGGCGCGTGGATTCACAGGCCGCCGCGAAAGCAACCGGCTGAAATTGGCTTTTTCTCCTCTTCCCTTCTGCACCGCTGACGACGTCGTGACCTGCAAAACAACAAAAAAAACGCAACAACACAGTCGATTCTCTCCTTCTTAGATGTATTTAGATCTGCTTCTCTCTCCTTCTTCCTCGGCTAGCAGATCTGTTGTGGAGTGTTGAGTGGCTCACCAGCGACTCGTGCGGTCGGTTACCCACTGGATCGGGTAGATCGCCGACCTTTCTTTCTTCTTCGGCTGGCGATGAGGTAGGCAGAGGATTAAGCAAGGTGAAGAGACCACCTCAAGCTTCGACTCCTTTCTCCTCTCTTCTCCTGTGGCCGGCGTTGAGGCAGGCAGAGGACTTCTGGCGGTGGAGAGGGACGATGGAGTGGGATCTTCGAGTGGCTGGTTTAAGGGGAGCAGCCGCTGGGAAAAGGCTGAGGGAGGTGGCGATTTGGTTTTGTCTGTGGCCGAGAGGAAGGGAAAGGCTGAGAGGGAAGAAGAGGAACAAGGGGAACGGTCTTGTGGCGAGCGGCTGGTGGAGATAGGTGAAGGAGAGGAAACCCACGGGTCCAAGCTTAGGGGGGGAATGGTGGCTACCTGCCGGGTGAGGGAGAAGAAAGCTAAGCTTTTTAGGGTTTTTTTTATAGTTTAGGGTTTCTTTATGATTCCCTCAATTGTGTAAAATTACCCTCCCTTCTTGTGTGTGTTGTGGAGACCAGTATTTATAGGTAAGAATACTGCTAAGTTTCCAACTTGGTCCCTTAACTCTCTTTTTTTTGTAGATTTGATTTTTCTTATTTTTTTGAATTTTTCTTATCAACATCGACTCGAATGAGAAAAATGGGTGATTTTAAAAATAACATGTTACAAGTCAAACGTGTTCCCAAGATCTTTAAAAATTTAAATTCTTTTGAGATGATGCTGAAAATGCTAAAAAAAAATGCAAATATATTAAAAAAAAACATTTTGGATTTTTGTTGCTTTTTTCGTTATTTTTGGATTTTTCAAAATTTTTATCAAAACATGGGTCAAAAATTATATAGCAACTGATGCCCCCTCTTTACAATGCTTACGAAGCAAAAACATCATCAATGTCTTGCATAGTAAGCTTGTAAAGAAAAAGAAAAAGAAAAAGAAAAAGAAAAAGAAAGTGATCTTATTATCTTGGGTGACCTACCCCTTTTTGAAGAAAATTGGTCTCCTTTCACAAGCGACCTACCCACACACTCACTGGTCTATTTTCACGGGCGACCTGCCCACACATTCACATTGATCTATTTTCAGGGGCGACCGGCCACACACTCACACGGTCTATTTTCATGGGCGACCTGCTCTCAAACTTACAGTGGTCTATTTTCAGGGGCGACCGGCCCACACACTCACACTGGTCTATTTTCATGGGCGACCTGCCCACACATGTTCATCGTGGTCTATTTTCAGGGGCGACCAATCCACACACTCACACTGGTCTATTTTCAGGGGCGGCGTGCCCACATATATTCATCCTAGTCTATTTTCAAGGGCGACCGACCCGCACACTTATACTGGTCTATTTTCAGGAGCGACCTGCCCACACATGTTCATAGTAGTCTATTTTCAGGGGCGACCGGCCCACACAATGGTCTATTTTCAGGGGCGACCTGCCCACACATTTTCATCGTGGTCTATTTTCAGGGGCGACCGACCCACACATTGGTCTACTTTCAGGGGCGACCTGCCCACACATGCTCATACTGGTTTATTTTCAGGAGCGACCGGCCCACACCCTCACACTGGTCTATTTTTAGGGGCGACCTGCCCACACATGTTCATCGTGGTCTATTTTCAGGGGCGACTGGCCCACACACTCACACTAGTCTATTTTCAAGGGCGACCAGCCCACACCTGTTCATCGTGGTCTATTTTCAGGGGCGACTGGCCCACATACTCACACTGGTCTATTTTTAAGGGCGACCTGCCCACACATGTTCATCATGGTCTATTTTCAGGGGCGACCGGCCCACACACTCACATGGTCTATTTTCTTGGGCGACCTGCCCTCACACTCACATTGTTTTTTTTTTTAATTTTCTAATGGTAGGGTTCTTCTTACTTTTCTTTCCGTTCCAGGGTCACAACAATGATTCTCTTTTATTATCAGCTCAATGATTCTTTTTTTCTCTTTTTTTTTTAAATCTTGCTAGACTTTTTTTTTGGATTTTATTGTAACAAATAAACATATGTGTGCAATGCATGCATCCTTACCTGATTTGAAATATAGGTCCCCCCCTCTTTGATGTTCCGTCGTCATAGGGTGCCTTTGTTTGCTAACTAAAGCCTTCTTTGCTCTTCCCATGTACTGGCTCATTCGTGTGCTAGCCTTCCACTTAGATGTAAGTGCAGTGCCCATCTTGGGCTATCCACGACAATTACTACTCTCGGTTGTTCTCAAGCTTGACCATGCTTCCAAGTGTGGTGTTGCTCGATTCAGCTTGAAGGAGTTGAACAAATCATCCATCTCCTAGATTCTCTCAAGAATTGTCCTTTGATTTGGTGTGCGTGTTTTGCCAACACCCCTCAAGAGGTTTTCTGGTGTTTAACCTCATTTTAGATTGTCAATCAGTCATGGACTTGCCCTCAGATGAAACATACCATTCAAATATATATGGTCACCATCCTTCATGGAACTGCCAAGTCATCCAGACATGGATCTTATACTTTGCAATAAAAGGCTCATTGTTGTAAGCTTATTGTTCTTCTTCATGGTTCTTCTCAGCTCGTCAAATCAGATCGTGAAAAGAAATGTATTGGCATCATCAATGATGTTCATTTTATCATCCATATTCATGTGGTAAAGTGCACCTTTGATCTTCAAAACAGATGGTCTCACAATCAGTCCTGATGGTGTGCATCTTTTCAACATTCATTTACATTCAGTCGTGTGTCCACATCGGCCGATAACCATGTTTAAGAGGTTAAACCCAGATAAAGATATCCTTCAAGTGCAACTGCACTCTCATTTACTACTAGAATTCACTAGATCTTGACTATCTTTGAATAATATTGCCCCTAGTGTGATCTAAATGTGCTTGTTCATTGATTATCTTTCTTTGAGCCATATTGTCATTCGTTCACTAATTCTTCATTTAATCATCTTTCTTAGCCCCTTAGCTCGGCTGAATACTACTTGTTTTTTCTTTTCAAGGTCCACTGTATTACCCCCAGGTGGCTCAACTTTTCAAGGAGTGTTGAGAAGAGTTGGTCATTTCTGTCGAGGATTCCGCACACTCAGTCAATGTTCTTTCTTGTTCGACAATCTTTCTTGTTCTGGAATCAAATCTCATACTTTAAAGGTCATGTCTATTCAAATCTAATTGTTGAAATGAAATCGGAGAGATATCAATTTTGAAAAAGATCTTTTAAAAATCAAGCTTTTTTGTCAAAGACCAACACACGTCATTCAATGTAGTCCTTTGATTGTCTTGTATTTTGAAAACAGAAATCGACCCATTGTAAGATTAAAATGGCATTTCCCAGGGTTCTTTGTGTCCACTTTAAACTTTGATTTTGGGTATATCTTTTTGATGGTCTGTGATGAGGTGACATTTTTGTGAATTTCAAAAACAAGATGCTTAGGCTTTATCAAGAAAGGTTATTTCTTTTCTTAGCATTCATTTTATCAACATACATAATAACCTATAGCTTAATTCATGAAGTCACGACCCTTATAGAAAAGCTCTTCTAGTTTTGAGAGCGCCATTTATTGGTTCAGATTGCTTACTTGATCAAAAAGGGCTTTTAAAAGCACATAATGCAGGCTATGGTTCATGGCTATGAAAGAAAGGGAAATTCACAGGCTCAAAAAAAGTGTTTGAGGGTTTTAAAGACTTAGGATCAACATCAACTATTCATCAATTCTCTTTCTCTTGTTGTCTTTATAGAGAAAGTGACATATAACCTTGTTAACCTCAAAGATCAGAATTCTCTTAACATAGGTCATAAATCAAATCCAACTCCTTCCTTGATAAATAACCAATCTACTCATTAGAGGCTTTATCATTGATACCAAAAGACAATGTTTGTGTAACTCAGTATTTTTTTATGGTATTGACTTTTGGCTTATGTTGTGTCTTTTCTTAATTGAAACCTCTTTTGCTCTTTCTAGACTTGATAGGTGTTCTCCTTCCTCAATCATTGACTTGCCTTTAAGTGTTGCCAATTTCCACTCTTTTTTTTTATAACCTTCCTCAAAGTTTTCTCACATGCCCCCAGTCTATGGTTTCCTTCTTTTAGCATTCTCTTAATTGTTGGACTTTTTTCTTAGCCTTCCCCCTTATCTATTGATTCTAACATTGTCTTCATCTTTGCTAACAAAAATCTCTTATTTGCCCCCAGTGTGGGGTGTGATCCTAGTCAGGGTTTCTTTTGAAAAGAAATATTTTATCAGGCTCAAATGGGGATTACAAGGGATAAATATCTTTAGAAAGTGAAGGGATGAACAAAGATGGCCTCTTCTCATTTCAAGCAAGGTCAGTTAGAACCGATAAATTTTGACCTCATCCAGTGTAATGATTTGAACTTGTAAGAATCATGATTCGTGAGTCAGTAACTACTGAATCCTCTACATGTCATTATGCATACTGCTAAAATTTAGCTACATTGTGGGTGGTTCAGTTTCATGTGTGAGCTCAAAATTTGTTTGGTCTCCTTTTATTGTTTATCTTGCCATTTTAACAAATATCGAGTCATTTCTACAATCAAAATACTTTTAATCTTTTAAGATTGACTAACCTTAATTTTGCATGTTGGAGTTTGATCAAAATAATTTGTCAATATACCCTTTGAAAGAAGCATCTCTTGATTTCAAAACAACAGGAAGACAAAGGAAAGACATGTTTCATTCAAAGATGAGATGTAACCCCAAGACAAAATGCAAAAATGGCAAAATTCCATAACAAAAATGATTGACAATTCAGCACCATCCTTGGATCAGCTTTTCTGGCAATGTTTGTGCTTGGCCAAGCATTTTCGATCTTTTATCAATATGAGGATGTTCTGGTGACAATATGGTTGATGACATCATCAAACTCAACTCGCTTCTTGCTTATAACGATCCTGTCTCGATTCTTGAAAATTTTACAACTATTTAAATGAATGGCCTAAGACCCCACCATGATATTCACATTTCTTGTCTGGATTATACCACCTAGAAACAGTGGTTGTATGGAATTTAACGGAGTTGAGGCAACAAGTCTGGAGTCTGACATATGCTTCAGAGTTATCTTTCGATTCATCTCTCATCATTGTTCTGGAATCCATGGTAGAACCTTCAATCTTTCCCCTCATTATAGCTTGTTCAACTCTTTTAGCAATCCTTAGAATCTTATGCCAATCTTTTTTTTTTTTTGCTTGTTGTGGTTGTTTGAAGATTGGTGGAAATCTTTCAAGGTTGTTAAATATCCTGGTAAGGCATAAAAACTTGTAGTACCACCACTGCCGACGTGTGGAATCACGCGTTGTCTCAACTGGAAGAGAACTTGCTGAATTTAAAACTCTTCTGTCTCATCTTCAATTGCTCACAGACAATGCAACAAACAGACACCTGTAGAAGGAGTTCTCCTCTATTGCAATTTCAGTCTTCTTCTTGTCTTTCAGTGTAGGTCTGTCTCTTCTCCCTACTTTTGTGTTTTGATTCTAACACTAGTAGGAGAAAATTGTAGATGATCTGAAACTACTACATCCCTTCTTGGATTCTCCACTTGCAGATCCACAAACAAATTTCTGTAGAGAGAGCTCTGCCACGTGGAAGTTTGATGTCTGCTCATGTTTTTTCAGACCGGGTCCGGCTCTTCTGCCTATTATAATGTTTAACTGGTGCCACAGGTGGGAGAAAGTTTCAATGCATATGAAACTACTACATCCTCTCTTGCATTCCCCACTAGCAGATTAAAAAACAAATCTCTACAGAGAGAGCTCGGCCACATAGAAGTTCAGTGTATAATCATGGTTTTTTTTTAAGACCAGCATCTTGTGCCACTGAACTGGAATTGAGCACAAAGTGGGGTAACTTCAAAGAAGACTAATGCACCATGCACCGAAGGCTAACAATTATTTGGTGCCATTAGAAGATGTGAAGGCAATGAACAATTAACAGTTCAACTAAACAAGAACAAAGGTTGTTATTAGTTGATGACTGAATGCATTGCTGCTGTTGTTCATTACTGAAAAGGAGAGGTGTAGCTTTAATTGGACTGGACAAGCAGTGTTCCCACAGAAGACTGTGCAGACAATCCATTTCCATTTGATGCTCAACACTTGTTCAAGCAGATCTGAGTCTAGCTACTTCACCTTTGATGCTCTCAACTTCATTTTGATAATGAGCCTCTATCTAGCATCTTTCTTCATTTCCATCATCTTTTTTTCAATCACGTGTAGTACAGCTTGTGTGGGGGAACCTATCTTTCAACCCAGTACATGTATGATAAATGTATGAACATGTAAATTAGATGATGAACTCGCCCTTCGAGGGGTGACATATGGTCGTAACTTTTGTATGATGAAACAAGAATCTTGATTCTTGCCCGAACTCTACAATGAAAATTTTCTGAGTGACGGTCATTGTGTCACCCACAAGTCTTGAGTTCAAGATGCTTCAAGAAGGGTTTGCCCTGATGCAAATAAAAATAACACATACAACCTAAGGACATGTTCTATTAATTATGTGAACATGGGTAGGTTTTCTACATGGTCTTAAAAGGGTCTCATATCTGCCTAGTGACGATCTTCATAAAGACAGTATAGGGGCGTTGCAAGAAACGGTTAAGGCACGTATACCTACCATTACCAAGCAGGCACTCAGATATGAGTTGGTTTTTCACGCATCTGAACTCTGACCAATAGTCATAAGGCAGACCGTTAATTCACCACCTAACTTAAAAGCTTGTGTGTGCTTTCAAAATAAATACAAGTGATGCATGAAACAATTCTAAAAATGCATGGATAAAACAAAAATAAAACAAGACAAAAATGCAAAAACTTAAACACATAAAAAACACAAAGCTTAGTCCAATATTGTCAGGAACAATACCTTCCCCAGTGGAGTCGTCATTCTGTCGCATGTCAAAATCTGCGTGGCATTGGCTAGCGATTTTTCATTTCTCGTTTGGTTTGATTGGTTCGTTGGAGTCGCCACCTAGTATTTAATTGAGGGCTACTAGGAAACCCGGGTGCTGGTCTTGTCAGAGATTCACAGGTAAGAGACTGGTTGTGGTTAGGGAAGGTATTGGCACCCCTAACGCACCCTATCTGAGGTAAGCTACTTCGGGGACTTGATGTGTTAAAGAATGTTGCGATGTCGCGATTGCACAAATTAATTACCCTAGCTTCAACACAACACACAAGATAGTATAGAGCAAGTAAGGGGTCGATTCCACAAGGAAGGTTCAAGTCGGATTTTTATGCTAGATGATATGCAATTTAGGGGGGGAGGGTTTGGACGTTATCTAGGCTAAAGCAAAAGAACATAGAAAACTATCAAACGAAATTTAATAAAATCAGAAAATTATCAAGAAAACAAACCTTGGTTGCAAGCACACATCCACCTACAGAAATCAGAACTGATCATGGAAATGAAACATCAATTTATATTCTGAATATTTATCTCTTCTTAACATTGGTTAGTTAACGGATCCGCCGTATAACTAGCCCTAACCATCAAACAACCACAGTGTCCGCACTAGTAATTTAATTTAATGGCAGCCTTAAGAACTAGATAAGTTGATTAATCAAGAAAACATAACTGTCCGCAGTTTATGTTTGATTTGATTGAATGTTCTCCCTAAGATTAATCACGTAGATCCGCCACAATTATTAAACTCAGTTGCTTCACAAGTTCATATACCACAACTCCAGTTTTGATATCAAACTTAGCAATAGATTGTCTACAATAATAACTTAGAGTCCGCTCTAGCAATTAAAATAAACAATCATAGGAAAATAAGCATAGGAGAACAAACATATTCATCATATAAACTGAAAAGAAAAGGTAAAATAAATCTCACGTTCTTGAAATCCAAAGGTTTCTGTGTCCTTGCAACCAAGAAAAAGTGTTTAGCCTTGCATGTTTGTTGAACAACTAATCAAAAAGAAGGAAGAATGTATAATTTAGGGTTTCTTAGAGGAAGGGGGTGTTTTTCTCTTCTTGGCTGGCTACCCCCCTTCTCTTCTCTCATTCTTTTTATATCTTAGGAAACCCTGGGTCTCTATTTTACAAAATAGTCCTCCATTAAGTAGACTGTTTACATTTAAGTACTTCAATAACTATTTTCCTAAAAAAGGAGAAATAGCCTTGCATGATATCTTCAAGCTTTGACTTAGAGGAGCTAAATTGCTGAAATAAAAACTTGGATATCGGTTTAGATGCTTCGGAACATAATTTGGACTCGTTTTTTCACGAAACCTGTTTGTTGGCAGAATTCAGATGTCATATTTGAAAAATCATATCTCCCTCATATGACATTGGTTTTGGCTGAAATTTGGAGAATTTATATAACTTTGAGTTATGAATCCAAAACAATTGAGTTTGCATCGATTGGACTTTTGTAGCTCCAGATATTCAGGTTGGAATAGCCGGAGGTCAACACTGGCAGATTGCAAGATTTGACTTTGAAGGCTACAATTTCCATGCTCCTTCTTATTTTATTTTTTTTCCTTATCTTTCTAGAAAGGTATGGATGTTAGCTTTTTAATGCCACTAGAATCACTTCATTTCAACCTCTAGAGCTCACGCTCTGCACAAAACATCGACTGAAGGTCAAATCTATCAATTACCTCCAATTTACTCCTTTTTGCATCTTTCATCCAAAAGTGCCTTCAAAACATAAAACAAAGAATATCAATGCATTTTATATATAAAATATAAGCAAAATACTAGTTAAATGTGGGTGAAACTATCGAATAATATGGTTGCATCATCTTTCATCTCTTGGTTTAGATTCTCCATAGCAATATGAAGCACATGTCATAACTAATTGAGGTTTTATATTAACAATTTCCCACACTAATATTTGTCTACTTGCATTATTACCTAACTTACATGGACCAACTGCTCGTGATGCCTATGTGATTCTCTAAGAGTTACTTGGAACCCAAGTTAACTCCATATTAAAAGAGTTTCCTCGTCTAGGTCTACTATTCAAGTAGAGCTCTAGCATATTTATCACATTAATCCTCGCAAACCTAAATATTGAATTAACACTTCCAATACTATAGATTGGTATGCCAACATAACAAGCTTGATTGACCCTGGTTTGCAACATCCTCCAAGTAATTTCAACTACTATTTCAAATATATTCCAATCAAGTTGATTACATAACACTTTAGATAACTCGTTAAGGGACATGTGTAAGAAGCAGTTAGGAACACATGGCTTTCTTCATTATAAGTGATACTATTATCGATATTAACAATGATACCACCATGAAATCATAATATTATTAAGTTACCAGACATTCCATCAAACAACACAACAAAACATTCTAATTTATTAATATTTTGGGATTAATCAAAGTGCATAATTTATCAACAAAACCATAACAGTAATATAATCGGCTAAAACTCAAATTCATCAAATTAATCGGCGAACACCTACATTTATCAAATTTTGCTACCATAAAAAATTGGATTAATCAAAGTATATAATTTATCAACAAAATCATAACAGTAATATACTTGGCTAAAACCCAATTTATTAAATTAATCGGCGAACATCTACTTTCATCAAATTTCGCTACCATAACAAAATTATTAATCAAATTCATGTATTTCATAGCTAATATCATTATTTTATATGTAATTCAATATAATCCATAATTTAACTTAAATCAACACTAATTCTAACAAAATAATTTTGTTAATTCACAATCTAATTAACCGAATCTCTAATTCAAAACCCTAACATTGTATGAGATCAAATTAATAAACATTAGCATAAATTACACCAAATTAATAAAGGAAAAGTGTTCAATACACCTCTAAATGTATAATATAGGCGGTGATGGTGACCGATGGTGGCTGTTTTGGCCAAAAATTAGTTGAACCGCGGTGGAAAAAGAGAGAGGGGGTGGCGATCCAGGGGAGGGATGGGTGACCTCATGGTGTTTTGGGAGTGTTTCACAATGGAAAGAGGGAGAGAGGAAGGTCGTTGAGAGTGGGGAGAAGGGACGGTCAGGTTGTTGTTGGGAGAAAGAGAGAAAAGAGGAAAGAAGAAGAGAAAATGGAAGAAAGAGGCTCTCTAGGTATTAATTTTGAATAAGGTAGCAGATGCCATCCACAACTTGCATGTTGCAAATGGCAACCGCAAAATAAGAGTTGTAGATGGTATTTGTGACTCGCATGTCACAGTTGTTATTAGCAACTCGTAAAACCATATTATATCCTCAAATATTTTCTCTTCTGTGTTACTTTATTATTTTTTTAACCATGCTAAAAGAAAATCTAGACCGGTTAGTAATTGAGTTTATTTTTATTTTTAATGTTATAATTTAGGATTCAAATCAGAAGATTGTAATAAATATTTTTTTTATAAATACATCATTTTTTATATAAATAACATTTAAAATTTTTAAAATTGATTTAGAGTGTAAAATCTAATTGGAGGATATCTTTATTTTAAGATCAAAGCAAGAAGCATTAAAAAAGAGAGAGAGAGAGATATGTTGATTTGTTTCTCTTGATTGCTCCATGTATTACGCACAATAGATTTGATCCATTCATATTACATTTTCACACCCTCCCGTGTAAGATGAAGGCAAATTGAGACGAAATTGGATCATATAAAAGATTAGACTGAGAGGGTGTCCCCTGTTTGAAACCAAAAATAACCAAATTTCTTTTATGACAAGATCCCCACGACGATGCTGTGGAAAAACCTGAAAAACGATTTTTGTAAGGTTTTATGGATTAAAGTAGGTTGACAAATATTAGAAAGAGTTTTTTTTTTTTTTTTCCTTTGTTGAGTTTGCGCAATCATGTCTTGACAAAAATTCGAAAGCTCATGTAGTGTGTTCATGTAGTCAAAGCATCAACATGTGCTTTCGGTAAAGATTGCAGTTCCAAGCAATGATGCTTTCCTGACTTAGCTAGATGCCATCAAAACCCAAACCTACCTGCCAACCAGACATTTAAAGTCATATATGCTTTCATGACTGCTGGTCTTTATTTAGATGCCAGAGTTTTGCACGCAAAGAATGCTCTATTAAGGGCAATCAATTGACGGTTAACCCTTTCTTGCAAAATCCATGATTGTTACCACCGCTACCTTGCATAAAGAAAACCCAGTTGAAACTTGAAATGGTGTGCCACCCCCATAAGCCTATATTTAAAACCCACAACAGGTGAAACTAGTGTTTGAGGGTTATAGCATATTAATGGAGCCTGATCCCTCTTCTCTAGATTATATATCATATATGGATTCCAAACTAGTGTTTATATTTTTCACAATGGAGTCCACAATCAGTCAGAATTAATCTACAAGTTCTGAATAGATGCAAAAAGGTTTGATCCTTTAAGACCTATATGTACTTAAACTGATTGTGCTCTGGAGCAATCAGGGCAGCGAAACCGACCTCTAGCTTGACGTTTAGAGTATCTAATGGTTTTCACCTTGGAGTCGCCACCAGAAGGCATAGAACGAAGCAAAAATTAACTGTGAGAATGGCATCCAACTATGTTAAGAAAAAAAAGAGAGGACAAACAGAAGGTTATGATATTTGAAATCATAATAATGGTCATGAAGCACAAAATAAATCACAATTAAAATTATATTCTGAGGCATCTGAGAGTAGAGTGATCCAGTATGTTTGCATTAAAGAGAGATCATCTACATTGCAATTCTCTACACAAATTGCTAGCTCAAATTGCTCTCACGGCATTTATATTAAGCATAATTGATATCCACTAGAAAACAATAGAACTTTTGTATAATTCAACCACGAAAGATCCTACAGTTGAGTTCATCCTATAAAATGCAAAGACTGAAAATGGATAGCAGAACTTAACTAGAGCACAGTTTCAATTCAAGTACCTATTGACTTTTAACAAATACAAAATGGTTATGAAAGCCTGAGTTAGCATTGCTAATTTACCAATCTAAAAGGTACAAGACCATTTATATATAAAGTAGAAATTAATGTACTCAACGTTACTGAATAAAGAGCCAAAAACTTCAAGCGTGGAAGAACAAGACATGAGCATCTTCAGTCTTCCTACTGACAATGGCTCATCTTTCTAACAAGATTCTAGATTCTAGATTCATTATGTTAAAAACTCAATCTTCGATAATTTTCAGCGAGTAGACAATAACTGTCATCCTGAACTATTTTTTTTCCTTCCAATAAGTTTTTATCCTCAATCTAATATGCTCTTCTCTACAGGAAGAGAAACACTAAGCTATGCATGCTATTCTATTAGGTGATATCAAGCTTTCAAAAAATAACAAAGACATGCAAAACTTTCAACTTTGATAAATCTTAAATCTTCCATTGCCCACTTACCAATTTGTGCAGTGACCCAAGTTTCTTTTATTTAGACTAAATTGGCAAAACATAAAGAAAACAAAATGGACATAACTAAAATCCTATTCAAACTCAAAAAACAGACAAAAAAAACACTATCTTACAAACATTTTAACAAGGTTGTAGCAATCAGAGGTAACAATTCTTACAAGAGGTAACTTAACTTGGTGTTATGCTAAAAATGATAAAAGAAAGTGAAAACGTTTGGATATATATATATATATATATTTTTTGTTTTTTTACCTTCTTTGTGAAGCAGAAATGAAAGAATCAATCTCGGGGGCAGAAATGGTTGCCCATAAAAGCAAAGCTCCAACCCCAAAACCTGCTATTTCACTTGTTTTATCATCATCA